>Ga0302238_1000028_pt1 | contig 177669 bp, 176 predicted proteins | sample AAG_UR_Asn_MG_FD_193527 | JGI IMG/M metagenome (GOLD analysis project Ga0302238, IMG submission 193527) | Enriched activated sludge microbial communities from anaerobic digester in WTTP, New Holstein, Wisconsin, United States - AAG_UR_Asn | ecosystem: Engineered > Bioreactor > Anaerobic >... | reverse complement strand
AACTTCGGTAGCCGCCGGCCACTCGAAGGCGATGACCGGCATCGGAAGTTTACTCCAGGCAGCTTCGGCAACCCGGCTAACGCCGGTCTTGAGCTTGAGCGCGCGGGCGGCTTCGTGGAAGGTGGCGAGGGTATACGGCGGCGGAAAGTTCTGCGCGATCAGCGCCGCGTCAAAAGGGATTCGAAAGAGTCCGCACAGGCTGCCCAACAGCCACAGCAGTTCGTTCTCGCGCATTTCTTCCTGCAACGCGACTTGCATCGACCCCTTCTCCCCTTTGGCTTACCGCTTGATTTGATTTGTTATCGTTCTTTACAGCGAGGGGGGAATATACAAAATTAAATTACATCCGTATATATGACGAAAGTTATAGTCACCGCACAAAAATGCGCCGTGCATAACGGAGACAGCAACAAGAACGTTGCACATATTTCTGAACTGGCGGCCAAGCGCCGCCTCGCGTAGAATACGCGCCGACCTCCTCGTAGCATAATGGATAGTGCACGCGCCTCCTAAGCGTGAGATACAGGTTCGATTCCTGTCGAGGAGGCCATTCTCTCACCCTACCAGAAGCGAATCCGCCCCGTGCCCCCGTCGATGCCCTGCGCTGAAGCCCCCAATTTCGGTAGTCAGGCGCCACGACCGATCGTCTGGTTGATCGGTTTTTTCGCTTTCCTGAACGTCTACTCGATGCAGTCGGTCCTGCCGCTGGTGATGGACGATTTCGGCGCGTCGCCGGTGCAAGCAGGGATGACCGTCGGCGCGACGATCCTCGCTATCGCGCTTCTCTCACCGTTCATGGGCATGCTCTCGGACGCGCTGGGGCGAAAAGTCATTTTGTGCTCGTCGCTGTTTGCGCTCACCCTGCCGACGGCGCTGATCCCACTCGCGGACAATCTGGGAATAGTCATCCTCCTGCGGTTCATGCAAGGTCTAGCCGTGCCCGGCATCGTTGTCGTGATGATGGCGTATCTGGCCGAAGAGTTCCGTGCCGGCGGCATGGCGCGCATGACAACTGTGTATGTCGGTGGCACGATCATGGGCGGGTTCAGCGGCCGCTTCCTCACCGGCCATCTCGGGCACTTATTCGGCTGGCGTGGCGCCTTCCTCACGCTGGCCGCGCTCAATCTGATCGGTGCCGTGCTGGTGCTTTGGAAACTCCCCTCGTCGCGCTGTTTCACCCCCAACCGGAACGTGCGCGGTGCATTGCGCTCGCTGGCCAACCATCTGGGTAATCCGCGGTTGATCGCGGCCTGCGCCGTTGGTTTCTGCGTCCTGTTTTCGCTGGCCGGCACCTTCACCTACGTCAATCTACATCTGGCCGCGCCACCGTTCAACCTCTCGGCGTCCGGTCTGGCCAACGTGTTCTGCGTCTATCTGATGGGCGTAGTAGTCACGCCAGTTGCCGGCCGCTTCATCGAACAGTTCGGATTCCAGCGCTCCTTGCTCTCGGCGCTGGCTTTGTCGGCGAGCGGTCTGTTGAGCACCTTGTATCCATCATTGCTGGTCATCATCGTCGGTCTGGCCGTCTGCGCGGCCGGGGTGTTCATCTGCCAGTCGGTGGCGATCAGCTTCATCGCCGAGAACGTCAGCGAGGGAAAATCGCTGGCGATGGGGCTCTACAACATGTGTTATTACGCCGGCGGCGCGCTGGCGACCTGGGTGGCCGGTCTCGCCTATGAAGGCCGGGGCTGGCTCGGCTCAGTGATGTCGATTGCCGCGATCCAGATGGTGGCGGCGCTGATCGCCGTCTTCGGCTGGCAGCAAACGGGCAAGACATCGGACTGACGTTGCCGGAAGTGCGCCGCTACAATTACCAGCCGAAGTGCAGCACCTTTTCCGCCCAGAACAGGGCCGTGATCGTCTTGGCGTCGGTGATGGCACCGTTCTTGACCGCCGCCAGTGCATCGTCGAGGCTCATTTCCAGCAGGTCGAGCATTTCGCCATGATCGAGTTGCTGCCCGGTTTCACGCTGCAAGCCCTGGGCGATGAAGATTTCGATGCGCTCGTTGGAATAGCCGACGCACGGATGCATCATGCCGAGGTAGCGCCACTCGCGGGCGGTGTAACCCGTTTCTTCGAGCAGTTCGCGCTGGCCGGTGACCAGGATGTCCTCGCCGGGATCGACCTTGCCGGCCGGCAGTTCGAGGATGCTGACACCGAGCGGATAGCGGAACTGCCGCTCGAAGAGCAGGTTACCGGTGTCGAGCACCGGAATGACGACGACGGCGCCTTGATGCACGATGTACTCGCGCAGGCTTACGTGGCCGGTCGAAAGCTGAACACGGTCCCGGCGCACGTCGAGTAGCTTGCCTTTGAAGACCTGCTCGCCGTCGAGCCGGATTTCCTGCAGATGGCCGTCGCTATCCTGATACTGATCCTTCATCGGAATTCTCCAGTAAAAACGCCCCGACTGACGGGGCGTTCGACGAGGCAGTTACCCACGATCCTCAGAGGGATCGCGCCAGCGAAAAGGCGCAAATCCACATCAAGGTGTTCGGGAATATGCCGAATAACGCCACAGCCAGACCGTTCACCGAGAGCAGCGCCTTGACGCTCATCGGCGCAACGATGCGAGCTTCGGACGCCGGTTGATCGAAGTACATGACCTTGACGACACGCAGGTAGTAGAAAGCGCCGACCAGTGAGAAGAAGACGGCGGCAATCGCCAGCCACAGATAGTCGGCGGCGATGACAGCTCGGAGCACCGAAAACTTGGCGAAGAAACCGACGAAGAACGGGATGCCGGCCATCGAGAACATCATAATCATCATGACCCCGGCAAAGAGCGGACTGCGCCTGTTGAGACCGGCGAAATCGCTGATTTGTTCGGATTCGAAGCCGGATTTTGCCAGCAGCATGATGATGCCAAACGCCCCGGCTGTCGTCAGGACATAGGTCACCATATAGAACATCGAAGCGCTGTAGGCACCGAGCGCCAGATGCGCGTCGCCGCCGAGGATGCCGGAAACGAGCCCGAGGAGCATGAAACCCATGTGCGAAATGGCCGAGTAGGCAAGCATGCGCTTGAGGTTAGTCTGGGCAATCGCGGCGAAATTGCCGATCGCCATCGACAGCACGGAGAGAATCATCAGCATCACCTGCCAGTCCTGAGAGACGATCAACAGGCCACTGATCAGGACTCGGACAACGACAGCGAAGGCCGCCAGCTTCGGAGCACTGGCAATAAAGAGCGTGATCGCCGTCGGCGCACCATGGTAAACATCGGGAATCCACATGTGGAAGGGAACGACGCCGAGCTTGAAAGCAATGCCCGAAACCAGGAAAACGAGTCCGAAGACCAGAATGACGCGGTCGCTCTGCCCGGAAATCACGCGCTCGGCGATGGCGGACAATTCCAGCGTCCCGGTTGCGCCGTAAATCATCGACATGCCGTAGAGCAGCAGACCCGAGGCCAGGGCTCCAAGGACGAAATACTTCATCGCCGCCTCGGTCGCCGTCACCGAATCACGATTCAAAGCAACCATCGCATACAGTGACAACGAGAGCAATTCGATACCGATATAGACGGTCACGAAGCTGTTAGCCGAAATCATGACCATCATGCCAAGGGTGGCAAACAGCGTCAGGGAGTAGTACTCCCCGCGTGCCAGTTGCGGACGATCGGTCACATAGGAGCGCGAATAGAGCAACACGACCATGACGGTAATGTACACCATGACCTTGAGCAGGTCGCCCATGAGATCGCCGACATACATGTTACTGAAAGTGTAAAGCACCTCTCCCGTACTCGTCAGCACCGTGGCGACCAACGCGCCAAGCAAGGTGAACTGGGTCAGGACGTAGGTCAGCGTACGCTTTCCATCCTTGACGAAGAGGTCGACGATGAGGATCACGCAGGCCATCGCCACCATGAAAATCTCCGCTGCGGCAAGGCGCAGATCGGGAAGTACGAATTGCATTTCGGCAAGCGTCATAGCGGATACCATTTAGAGGATCTTGCTTACGGCGATGTGACGCAGCAACTCGTTGACCGAGCTGTGCATGACTTCTGTAAAGGGTTGCGGATAAACACCCATGCCCAGCGCACAGAGCGCAAGCAAGGCAAGGATAAAGAACTCACGGGCATTGATATCGGTCAGTTCGGCGACGTGATGGTTGGCGACAGCACCGAAGATGACGCGTTTGTACATCCAGAGCGTATAAGCCGCGCCGACGATCATCGTCGTCGCCGCCGCAAAGGCGACCCAGAAATTGAACTTGACGGCGGCCAGGATAACCATGAATTCGCCGACGAAGCCGGACGTCGCCGGCAGACCGGCATTAGCCATGGCGAAGAGCATGAAGAAGGCGGCAAACTTGGGCATCGTGTTGACGACGCCGCCGTAGTCGGCAATCTGGCGCGAATGCATTCGGTCGTACATCACCCCGATGCAGAAGAACATGGCGCCGGAGACGAAGCCGTGGGAAATCATCTGCACCAGCGCCCCTTCGATACCGAGCGCGCTGCCCGAACCAAGCGTGGCGTCGCCTTGCGGAGCACTGAACATGAAAAAGCCGAGCGTCACGAAGCCCATGTGGGCGATCGAGGAGTAGGCGACGAGCTTCTTCATGTCGACCTGCACCAGCGCCACCAGGCCGATATAGATGATAGCGATCAACGACAGGGCGACGACCAGGCCGGCGAGCTCATGCGACGCATCCGGCGTGATTGGCAGCGAGAAGCGCAGAAAGGCGTAGGAGCCGAGCTTGAGCGCGATGGCAGCAAGGACGATCGAGCCGCCGGTAGGCGCTTCGACGTGCGCGTCGGGCAACCAGGTATGCACCGGCCACATCGGTACTTTGACGCCGAAAGCAATCAGGAAGGCCATGAAGATCCAGATCTGGGTCACCATGTCGAGCGGCGTCTTGTGCCACTCAAGGATCGAGAAACTGTTGCCGGACTCGAGGTAGAGGTAAATGATCGCGATCAGGAAAAGCAAGGAGCCGAGCAGCGTGAACAGGAAAAACTTGAACGCGGCATGCACACGCTTCGGACCGCCCCAGATGCCGATGATCAGGTAAAGCGGGATCAGCGAAGCCTCGAAGAAGATGTAGAAAAGGAGCCCGTCGAGCGCGGAAAAAATCCCGTTCATCAATCCCGACATGATCAGGAAGCAGGCGTTGTACTGGGCGACTTTGCTGTTGATGACCTGCCAGCCGGCAAGCACGACGATCACAGTGATGAAACTGTTGAGGATCACGAACAGCATCGAAATACCGTCGACGCCGAGGTTATAGTTGATGTTGAAAATCGGAATCCAGGATTTCAACTCGACAAACTGCATCGCCGATGTTGTCATGTCGAAACCGGTATAGAGCGGCACCGTCACCAACAATCCGGCCACCGCACCGATCAAAGCAAGCATCCGCGCCAGCGGCGCGTTGCGATCCGACCCGGTCGCTAGCACGACCAAACCAGCCAGGATCGGAACCCAGATGGCGAGAGAAAGAAGCGGAGTACCAGACATATCGTTCCCTGTCTTGTTATTCGTTCAGGCGCGCAGAACCCAGAAGGTCAGCAAGGCGCAGACGCCGAAAATCATCGTGAAGGCATAGTGGTAAATGTGTCCGGACTGGAACAGTCGAGCCATCACTGCAAGCAGGCTGACCAGACGCACCGAACCGCCGACGATCAGGCCATCGATCAGGCCGGCATCGCCGCCCTTCCAGAGCCCCTTGCCGAGCAGACGCGCGCCGCCGGCAAAGACCACCTCGTTGAATTTGTCGGCATAATATTTGTTCTCAAGCACGACGTAGAGCGGCATCAACCGGGATTTGATGGCACCAGGCAATTCTGGACGCTTGAGATAGAGGAACCAAGCTGAAACAACGCCCGCCAACGCCAACCAGAAAACCGGTGTTTTGACCGCGTGTAGCGCCATCGCCGTCGCGCCATGGAAATGCTGTGCCAGTTCGGACATCGCCGGATGCGCTTCGGCGTTCACGACAATCACATTCCCGAAGTAACCACCGTAAAGCATAGGCTCGATAGCGATATAACCGATCACCACGGAAGGTATGGCCAGCAACACCAGAGGCAAGGTCACGACCCAGGGTGTCTCATGCGGTTTCTGTCCGGGAGCCAATCCGTGGTGGTGATCCGGAGAGACTTCTTCGTCGTCATGGTCGTCATGATGCGCATCGTGTCCGTGATCGTCATCGTTGCCATCAGCACCATGGGTTTTACCGAATCGTTCTTCCCCATGAAAAACCAGGAAATACATGCGGAACGAATAGAAAGCGGTGATAAAAACCCCGGCCATCACCGAGAAATAGGCAAAGCCGGATCCGGGAATATGTGACAGGGCGACGGCCTCGATGATCGAATCCTTGGAGTAGAAGCCGGCGAAGAACGGCGTGCCGATCAGGGCCAAGGAACCGATCAGTGATGTGATCCAAGTAATCGGCATGTACTTGCGCAGACCGCCCATGTTGCGAATATCTTGGTCGTGATGCATGCCGATGATCACCGATCCGGCAGCGAGGAAGAGCAACGCCTTGAAGAAGGCGTGGGTCATCAAATGGAAAATTGCCACCGAGTAGGCCGAAGCACCGAGCGCGACGGTCATGTACCCGAGTTGGGACAAGGTCGAGTAAGCGACGACCCGTTTGATGTCGTTCTGGATGATGCCAAGGAAGCCCATGAACAGCGCCGTGATCGCACCGATGACGATGACGAAGGAAAGCGCCGCATCGGAGAGTTCGAACAGCGGCGACATGCGCGCCACCATGAAGATACCGGCGGTAACCATCGTCGCGGCGTGGATCAGGGCGGAAATCGGGGTCGGGCCTTCCATCGAGTCGGGTAGCCAGACGTGCAAAGGCACCTGCGCCGACTTGCCCATAGCGCCGATGAACAGCAGGATGCAGGTCGCGCTCATCAACGACACCGTGCCCCATTCGGCACCGGCGTACAGGGTGATCGATGTTCCGGCAAGCGACGGGGCCAATTCAAAAACGCTCTTGTAGTCGAGAGTGCCGAAATGGGCAAGGACGAGACCGATGCCGAGAATGAAGCCGAAGTCGCCGACGCGATTGACGAGAAAGGCCTTCATATTGGCGAAGATCGCCGTCGGTCGGTCATACCAGAATCCGATCAGCAGGTAGGAAACGAGGCCGACCGCTTCCCAACCGAAGAAGAGCTGCATGAAGTTGTTGCTCATCACGAGCATCAGCATCGAGAAGGTGAACAGCGCGATGTAGCTAAAGAAACGGTTGTAGCCCGGATCGTCGCGCATGTAGCCAATGGTGTAGATGTGCACCATCAGCGATACGAAGGTGACGACCAGCATCATCGTTACGGTCAGTTGGTCGATCAGGAAACCAACCTCGAAGCTGTAATCACCGGAACTGAGCCATTGGTAAACCGTGCCGTTGAAAACATTGCCGGCGGCAACATCCTGGTAGATGAAGACCGAAGCAACAAAGGCGGTGGCAACGCCGGCGATCGTTGCCGTATGGGCAAGCCAGCGCGGAATCAAGCGACAAAACAAACCGGCGATGGCGGCGCCAACGAGTGGAGCAAGCGGAACCAGCAGATAGAGTGTTTGCATTTTCATGATCACCCTTTCAGGCTGTCCAGATCATCCACATGGATGGTTTTCAGATTGCGGAACAGCACAACGAGGATTGCTAGGCCGATCGCGGATTCGGCAGCGGCGACGGTCAGAATGAAAAAGACGAAAATCTGACCCGCCAGATCCTGCAGGTAATGCGAAAAGGCGATGAAGTTAAGGTTCACCGAGAGCAGCATCAGCTCGATCGACATCAGCAGAATGATCAGGTTTTTCCGGTTCAGGAAAATCCCGACGATGCTGATCGCAAACAGGATCGCGCCTAAGATCAAATAATGGGACAGAGTTAGCAAGATGTCTCCCTGATTCCTGTTACGGGTGACGGCGCCAGGCGCCATCACATCGAATCCTCAATTCACAAATACCGGTTATTCGTAACGCTTCTTCATTACACCGGTTTCAATCGCCTTTTTCTGCTGGCATCTTCAACACTGTCAGGCGATCTTTGGCCTTGACGAAAACCTGCTGCGACGGATCGACGGACTTGCTCTTGCGCTTGCCGCGCAGGGTCAATGCCGTCGCCGCCACGATCCCGACGAGAAGAACGATCGAGGCCAATTCGAACGGATAAACATATTCTGTGAACAACAGCCGCCCGACTGCTGTCGCATTGCTGTAGGTCGCATCGGCCTGTGGAACGCCGGCCTCGGCCACATGGGAGAGACGCACCCATAGCACCAGTGCCATTTCGGCAATCATCAGCAACGCCACGATCGCCCCGAGCGGCAAGTAGCTCCAGAAGCCTTCCCGCAAACGATCCAGATTGATATCGAGCATCATGACGACGAACAGGAACAGCACCATCACCGCGCCGACATAAACCAGAACCAAGGCAATGGCCAGGAATTCAGCCTGCAGCAGAATCCAGATTCCGCTCGCGCTGAAGAAGGCCAGGACGAGATGCAGCGCCGCATGGACCGGATTGCGCAGAGTCACCACCCGCAGGCTGGCAAGCACGAGGATGGTAGCGAGAAAATAAAATACGAAGGTTCGGAATTCCATCTCGGCGCCTGTTATCGGTATTTCGCATCCAGCTCGCGGTCTTCCGCGATCTGTTTTTCATAGCGGTCGCCGACGGCGAGCAACATCGGCTTGGTGTAGTAAAGATCGCCGCGCTTCTCGCCGTGGTATTCGAAAACTCGTGTTTCGACGATGGCATCGACCGGACACGCTTCCTCGCAGAAACCGCAGAAAATGCACTTGTTGAAGTCGATGTCGTAGCGGGTCGTCCGCCGCGACGTCTGCCCGTTCGCGTCCTGCCGCTCGTCTGAGTCGATATAGATCGCCATGGCCGGGCAAACGGCCTCACAGAGCTTGCACGCGATGCAGCGCTCCTCGCCGTTCGGGTAGCGTCGCAAGGCATGCAAGCCGCGGAAACGGAAACTCTGCGGCGTTCTGTCCTCGGGATACTGGACGGTGATCTTGCGCTTGAACATGTAGCGCCCGGTCACCGACATACCCTTGAACAGCTCCTTGAGCAGCAGGCTATTAAAAATGTCTTTCAATGAACCCATGTCTTAGGCCCTCACTTCCAGATCGTCCATGGTGACATCATCCAGACTCCGACGACGACCAGCCAGATCAGACAGATGGGAATGAACACCTTCCAGCCGAGACGCATGACCTGATCGTAACGGTAACGCGGGAAGGTGGCGCGAATCCAGAAGAAGAAACAGATGAAAGTCACGGTCTTCAAGATCAGCCAGAGTGCGCTGTCCGGCAGGAAGCCGACCGGCGACAGCCAGCCGCCGAGGAAGAGCAGCGACACCAGCAGCGAGCAAAGGATCATCGCTGAATATTCGGCCAACTGGAAGACTGCGAAAGCCATGCCCGAGTATTCGACGTGATAGCCGACGATCTCTGATTCGCCTTCGGCGAGGTCGAACGGTGCGCGGTTAGTCTCGGCAACGATCGACACCACATAGACGACGAACATCGGCAAGAGCGGCAGCCAGTTCCAGGAGAGGAAACCGAGGCCCATGTCCGCGAAACGACCCTGCCCCTGGCTACGGACGATGTCGGTAATGTTCAGGCTGTTCGAGATCATCAACACGACGACGAGCGCGAGACCCATCGCCACTTCGTAGGAAATCATCTGCGCCGCCGAACGCATGCCGCCGAGCAGCGCGTATTTCGAGTTCGAGGCCCAGCCGGCGAGAATGATGCCGTAGACGCCGATCGAGGTGACCGCCATGATGAAGAGCAGGCTGGCATTGACGTCGGCGAGAACGAGGAATTCGTTGAACGGGATGACGGCCCAGGCAATGAACGCGGGCGCAAAAGCGAAGATCGGCGCCAGCAGGAAAACAACCTTGTCGGAACCGGTCGGAATCACGACCTCCTTGAGCAGCAACTTGAGGCCGTCGGCCAGCGGCTGCAGCAAGCCCCAGGGGCCGACGCGATTCGGTCCGATGCGCACCTGCATCCAGCCGATCACCTTCCGCTCGGCGAAAGTCACGTAGGCGATGATCATCATCAGCGGCCCGATGATGAGCATGACCTTGATCACCGTCCACACGACGGTAACGATGTCCGGCCAGTAGGCGCCGAAAATATTCTGCCCTTGCTGCATGATCCAGAGGATCGGCGGCATCATGAAACCCGGCAAGATTTGTTGCAGTGTTTCAAGCATCATGCGCGCTCCACAATGATCGACCCGAACATATCGCCGAGAACAGCAGTCGAGGCATGCGCCGCCGCAACACGGACGCAGGCGTCGGGAACGGTCTCGTCCGCTTTCACTTCCAGCAGCACCTCACCCTGCCCTTGCCGAACCTTGACCTTGTTACCATTTTCGATACCGAGTCGCGCCAGCGTCGCGGCGTTCATGCGCACCATCGGTGCTTGCGCATCCCGTGTTTGCTGCAGGGCGGTAGCGCGGCGTACCAACGGATCGGCACTGTAGATCGGCACCTCAGCGATACGCTGCAGTTCTGCAGTCGCTGCGCCAATTTCGATTCGCTCCGGCTCGATACTGTTGTCGAGGCCATCTGCAAACTCCTGACCAACTGCAACGATTTCATCGCGCACCTGCTCACTGGACTCGTATTCGAATCCGGACAATCCAAGCACATTGCCCAGAACACGGAGAATTTTCCAGCCCGGACGCGTGTCGCCTTGCGGGTGACAGACGCCGTTAAACGACTGGATCCGCCCCTCGGCATTGACGAAAGTACCGGACGTTTCGGTGAAGGGCGCTGTCGGCAGCAAGACGTCGGCGTAATCGAGCGCGGCCTCATGCTTGAATGGTGTCAGCATGACGACGAGCGCAGCCTGCTTGAGCGCGGCGATGGCCTGTTGCGGATTGCCGCAATCGAGTTCCGGCTCCAGCCCGTGCAGGATATAGGCCTGGCGCGGCTGGGCGAACATCTCGCGCGCGTTGAGCGCACTCGGCAACGCGCCGGCCAAGTAGCCGCCGACACTATTGGCCGCGTCGCCGATGAATCCGAAGGTCGCACCGGTCAGTTTCGATAGTTCCGCCGCCAGGATATGCAGCCGCGTCGCATCCGCGCCCTGCTCGGCGACATTGCCGAGCAGGATCGCCTTGCGTTCGCCGGCAATCAGGCTCTCGGCAATCGCCCTGCTCTCATCGCCGACTTCCACGTCTTCCAGCCCGGCCGGAACGGTAGCCTTAGTGATCACGGCCGCTGCCTTGACGACGGCGGCAAGCGTCTGCACCAGGCAATCCGGAGCCACCGTCATTTGCTGATGCAGTTGAATCAGCGGGTCGTCGCCGGTAACGGAGATCAGGCTGACTTTGCCTGACTTGCTCGCCAACTGGCGCAGGCGTTGTGCCAACAGCGGATGATCCTTGCGCAGGAAGCTGCCAATCACAAGCGCGGAATCGAGATCCTTGATCTGCGACAGACGCAGGCCGAGCCACGGCGCGCCACGGCGCCTGCCGTCGGCTGAAAAATCCTGACGTCGGGGACGAAAGTCGACATTACCTGAGCCCAAGCCGCGCATCAGCTTCTGCAGCAGGTAGAGTTCTTCCAGTGTGGCCTGCGGCGATACCAGCGCCGCGATCAATTCCCCGCTATGCGTATTGGCCACGTCCCTGAGCGCGTGCGTGACATAGTCGAGCGCAACATTCCATTCGACTTCGCGCAGGACGCCGTCGAAACGAATCATCGGCTTCTGCAGTCGATCTGGCGCATTCAGGCCTTCGTACGAGAAGCGGTCTCGGTCGGAAAGCCAGCATTCATTGACGTCCTCGTTCTCGCGCGGCAGAACGCGCATGACGCGGTTATTCTTGATCTGCACCGTCAGATTCGCGCCGAGGCTGTCGTGCGGACTGACCGACTTGCGGCGCGACAACTCCCAGTTACGCGCGGAATAGCGGAACGGTTTTGACGTCAAAGCACCAACCGGGCACAGATCAATCATGTTTCCCGACAATTCGGACTCGATCGATTTGCCGAGAAAGGTCTTGATCTCGGCGTACATGCTACGGTTGGCCATGCCGAGTTCCATGACCCCGGCGATCTCCTCGCCGAAGCGGACGCAGCGCGTACAGTGGATGCAGCGCGACATTTCCTGCATCGAGATCAGCGGTCCGACATCCTTCTGGAAAACGACGCGCTTCGCCTCCTGAAAGCGCCCGGCACTGCCACCATAGCCCACCGCCAAGTCCTGCAACTGGCACTCACCGCCCTTGTCGCAGATCGGACAATCGAGCGGGTGGTTGATGAGCAGGAACTCCATGATGCCTTTTTGCGCCTCGAGCGCCAGCTTCGAGTGCGTGAACACCTTCATGCCCTGGGTCACCGGCGTCGCGCAGGCCGGCATCGGCTTCTTTGCTTTGTCGACATGTACGAGGCAGACCCGGCAATTCGCGGCGATCGACAGTTTCTTGTGATAACAAAAATGCGGAATATAGGTTCCGACCCGATTGGCAGCATCCATGATGGTGCTGCCCGAAGGCACCTGAACCAGTTTTCCGTCGATTTCAATATCTAGCATGCCGACACCCTAAACCGTCGCCTTGAAGAAGCCGCTGCCCATGCGCTGCACTTCGGGCGGAACCAGGCACTTCTTATGTTCGATGTGGTACGCGAACTCATCGCCGAAATGCCTGAGGAAGCTCGTGACCGGCGCCCCCGAGGCGTCGCCGAGACCGCAGATCGTCAGCCCGGTGATATTGTTCGGTATGCTTTTGAGCAGGTCCAGATCTTCCGGACGGCCCTGCCCGTGCTCGATGCGGCTCACAATCTTGTTCATCCAGCCGGTGCCTTCGCGGCACGGCGTACATTGGCCGCAGGACTCTTCGTAGTAGAAATAGGACACGCGCTCCAGCGCCTTCACCATGCACGTCGTCTCGTCCATGACGATGACAGCGCCAGAGCCCAAGCTCGACCAGGCATTGGAAAGGGATTCGAAATCCATCGTGCAGTCCATGATGGTCTCCGCCGGCAGAACTGGCGTCGAAACGCCCCCCGGAATACAGGCCTTGAGTTTCCGCCCGCCGCGCATGCCGCCCGCCAGTTCGAGAAGCTTCGGGAAAGGGGTTCCCAACGGAACTTCATAGTTGCCCGGACGGTTGACGTGACCGGAAACCGAGAAAATCTTGGTTCCGCCGTTGTTGGGCACACCGACTTCGAGATAGGCCTCCGCGCCCATCTTCAGAATCAGCGGAATCGACGCGTAGGACTCGGTGTTATTGACCGTCGTCGGACGACCATAGAGTCCGAAACTTGCCGGATACGGCGGCTTGAAGCGGGGCAGGCCCTTTTTGCCTTCGATCGACTCGATCAGCGCGGTTTCCTCGCCGCAAACGTAGGCACCGGCACCGTGGTGGGCAAACAGCTCGAATTCCAGATTCGTACCGAGAATATTCTTACCGAGCAGGTTGGCGGCACGCGCTTCTTCCAGGGCTTCCTCGAAACGCTTGTAGGTTTCCCAGATTTCACCGTGGATGTAGTTGTAACCCAGCGTTGCGCCCATGCAATAACTGGCAATCAGCATACCTTCGATGACGAGGTGGGGGTTGTAGAACAGGATATCCCGATCCTTGAACGTTCCCGGCTCGCCTTCGTCGGAATTGCAGATCAGCACCTTGTCGCCAGGCAATCCGCGCGGGATAAAGCTCCACTTCAACCCGGTCGGAAAACCGGCGCCGCCACGACCACGCAACAGCGATTTACGGACTTCGTTGATGACCTGCGACGCCGGCGTCTTCTCGGCCAGGATTTTCTTCAACGACGAATAGCCGCCGCGCTTGAGGTAGGCTTCGAGACGCCACGATGTATCGGACGCCTGGTCGAGTCCGAGCGTAATCATCGGATTGATTGCACCACGGATCGCCATTATTCGAGCTCCGCCAATAGTTTGTCGATTTCTTCCGGCAGCATCGACCGACACATGCGGCGGTAGTTGACCAGCAGCACCGGCGCGTCACCACAAGCGCCCATGCATTCGCCTTCAGCCAGAGTGTACTTGCCGTCCGGCGTCGTTTCGTTGAAACCGATACCGAGTTTCTGCTTGAGATACTCGGCGGCATCGACGCCGCCCGAGAGCATGCATGGCAGGTTGGTACAGACGGTCAGTTTGTATTTTCCGACCGGTTCGAGGTTGTACATGCCGTAGAAACTGGCGACTTCATAGACAGCCATCGGCGGCATGCCGAGATAACCAGCAATAAAATCTATGGTCTCTTCCGAGATCCAGCCTTTTTCATCCTGAGCGATGCCCAGCGCCGAAATTACCGCTGATTGTTGCTTGCCAGACGGATATTTGGCGATCTCACGATCGATTTTTTGTAGGGATTCAGGTGTCAGCATTAACGGTCAATCTCGCCAAATACGATGTCAATCGTGCCAACCATGGTCACCACGTCCGCAATCATGTGGCCACGCGTCATTTCATCCATCGCTGAAAGGTGCACATAACCCGGGGCCCGGATTTTCAGACGGTAAGGCTTGTTGGCGCCATCCGAAACCGCATAGATACCAAACTCGCCTTTCGGATGCTCGACCGCCGAATACACTTGCCCTTCCGGCACATGAATCCCTTCGGAACAAAGCTTGAAATGATGAATCATTTCTTCCATATTCGACTTCACGCCTGCCCGCGATGGCGGCGCCACTTTGTGATTATCCGTGATAACCGGACCGGGGTTAGCGCGCAACCAGTCGATGCACTGTTGCAGGATGCGATTCGACTGGCGCATTTCCTCGACGCGCACCAGATAGCGGTCGTAGCAGTCGCCGGTCTTGCCGACCGGGATATCGAAATCGAGCCGGTCGTAGACCTCGTAGGGCTGCTTCTTGCGCAAGTCCCAGGCGATGCCGGAACCGCGCAGCATCGGCCCGGAGAACCCCAACTGCATGGCGCGCTCGGGACTAACCACACCGACGTTGACCAGACGCTGCTTCCAAATGCGGTTATCGGTCAGCAGGGTTTCGTATTCGTCGAGCAGCTTCGGAAAGCGCTTGACGAAATCTTCGAGGAAATCCAGGAAGGTCCCGCTGCGCACTTCGTTGAGCTTATTCACCTCGGCGGCGCTCTTCCACTTCGACACCTTGTATTGCGGCATCCGGTCGGGTAAATCACGATAAACGCCACCCGGCCTGAAATAAGCCGCGTGCATACGCGTTCCGGACACTGCTTCATAGCAATCGACCAAATCCTCGCGCTCGCGGAAGGCATAAAGGACCATGGTCATGGCGCCGACGTCGAGACCGTGCGCACCCACCCACAACAAGTGATTCAGGATACGCGTAATTTCGTCGAAAAGGACGCGGATATACTGCGCCCGAATCGGCACTTCGATGCCAAGCAAACGCTCGATGGCTAGACAATAAGCGTGTTCGTTGCAGGTCATCGACATGTAGTCGAGCCGATCCATATAAGGCACCGACTGAACCCAGGTCTTTGTTTCCGCGAGTTTTTCAGTCGCACGATGCAACATACCGATGTGCGGATCGGCACGCGTCACGACCTCGCCATCCAGTTCGAGAACCATGCGTAGCACACCGTGTGCCGCCGGATGTTGTGGCCCGAAGTTGATGGTGTAATTTTGAATCTCAGGCATTTTCCGCGCCCCCGTAACTGCTTTCCCTGACGATCCGCGGCGTCACTTCGCGTGGCTCGATCGTTACAGGCTGGTAAACTACGCGTTGCTGCAAAGGATCGTAGCGCATCTCGACATATCCCGAGATCGGAAAATCCTTACGGAAAGGATGGCCCACGAATCCGTAATCGGTCAGAATACGGCGCAGATCGGGATGCCCGGGGAACACGATCCCAAACAAATCGAAGGCCTCACGCTCAAACCAGTTCGCCGAATTCCAGATCGTAATCACTGATGGAACCGAAGGAAATATGTCATCGTCCGCGAAACAGCGGACACGAAGCCGCCAGTTATGGGTAATCGACATCAATTGAACGACTACGGCGAAACGCTTGCCTTCGTAACCGCCATTACCATACTCGGAATAATCGACGCCGCACAGATCAATCAACTCCTCGAAACGGAGATTGGGATGATCCCTGAGCGTCTCCATAACATCAACATACTCAGCGGCAGAAACGTCGACGGAGACTTCACCGAAAGCCGTCTGAACCGAGACGCGTCGCTCCGCGAGGCATTCTTCGAGATTACGGCGAAGCAGTTCAAGCTTGGCTGACATGACTAAACCCCGATTGAATTAGCGTGCAATGGTGCTGGTGCGGCGAATTTTGTTCTGCAACTGTAGCAGACCATAGATCAGCGCTTCAGGCGTTGGCGGACAGCCGGGGACATAAATATCGACTGGAACAATACGATCGCACCCGCGAACAACTGAATAAGCGTAATGATAATAACCACCGCCGTTGGCACAGGAACCCATCGAGATGACCCAGCGCGGCTCGGCCATCTGGTCGTAGACTTTACGCATCGCCGGCGCCATCTTGTTGGTCAAAGTTCCGGCGACAATCATCACGTCGGACTGACGTGGACTTGGACGAAACACAATCCCGAAGCGATCCAAGTCATAGCGCGAACAACCGGTATGGATCATTTCAATCGCGCAACAGGCCAGACCAAACGACATTGGCCATAACGATCCTGTGCGGACATAATTAATCAGCTTATCGGCCGTCGTTGTAACAAAGCCTTCCTGAAGAATCCCCTCAATACCCACCGCTCACTCCCAATCCAGCGCACCCTTCACCCAAGCGTAGGCATAACCGACAACCAGGATGGCGATGAACACAAGCATCTCGATGAACCCGAACCATTTAACGGACTCGGTTCCGGCGATTTCCTTGAAGATTGTCGCCCAAGGGACAAGAAAGGCGACTTCGAGATCAAAAAGAATGAAAAGAATGGCGATCAGATAATAGCGCACATCGAATTTCATGCGCGCATCTTCAAAGGCTTCGAATCCGCACTCGTAGGGAGACAGCTTTTCACTGTCAGGACGGAAAGGAGCAACAACCATCCCAGTCAGGACAGGTGCGATGCCGAACACGACACCGATCAAGACGAAGACAAATACCGGGAAATAACTCTCGAGCATGATCCGCCGCCGTTTTTGCTTTAGTTCAGATCGAAGTTACCCGCCCCGGACAACTTCACTTGGTGCCGACGATGAGACTCGAACTCATACGACCGAAGTCACTACCCCCTCAAGATAGCGTGTCTACCAATTTCACCACGTCGGCACTACTTATATCTAACGACAGGGAGATACCCCCCTACGCCTAAACCCCTACTTACTTCGGAATTGCTTTTGATTTCAAATCAACGTCCGCAGGGACTTCAGCCTTACCACCCACCGCCTCGCCTTGAATCGAAGCAGGGCCATATTGTACAGCATCCTGCATCACACTGCCACTGCTTCTTGGCTTATTTGTTGCAATAAAAGCCAGGGAGAGACTGGTAATAAAAAAAACTGTAGCAAGCACCGCGGTCGACCGACTCAGAAAATTTGCCGAACCCGTTGCACCAAACAAACTACCGGACGCCCCGCTGCCAAAAGCGGCCCCCATGTCGGCCCCTTTGCCATGCTGTACGAGCACCAACCCAACAATCGCGACTGCCACCACGATGTGAATCAACAAAACTACTGTAAATAAATATTCCATGATTTCTCTTGTTTAAACCGCTGCACGACAAATCGCCAGAAAATCGGACGCAACCAGCGACGCTCCGCCGATTAACCCCCCATCAACATCTGGCATTGCAAAAAGCTCGGCTGCATTAGACGGCTTAACGCTACCGCCATATAGAATCTGCAAACCTTCAGACACACGAGCATCTACCCCAGCAAAGCGAGCACGGATCGCCGCATGCACCTCCTGCGCCTGAGCAGAAGTTGCAGTCCGCCCCGTTCCGATCGCCCAGACCGGCTCGTAAGCCACGACTGCGTTTGCAAAAGCGGGAACGCCAGCACGTCCGATCACGGCATCGAGCTGGGCAGTTACGACCTCAACCGTCTGCCCGGCATCACGCTGCTCGAGCGACTCGCCAACACAAAGCACCGGGTGAAGCCCAGCCGCCAAGGCCGCAGCAAATTTCTCCGCAACCAGCACATCGCTTTCGCCATAAAGCGTACGACGTTCGGAATGCCCAACCAGCACATAGCGACAGCCAAAATCCTGAAGCATCGTTGCGCTAACCTCGCCGGTGAATGCCCCCTGCACATGCTCGCTCAAATTCTGCGCCCCCCAGGCCAACGACGACCCAGTCAGAGACGCCTGCGCTTGCGCCAGATACGGGAAAGGAACACAAACCGCAGCGGCCACGCCGCTCAGATCTGCCAGCCCTGCGACAACATCATCCAGCAACTGCTGATTGACCTTGAGCGTACCGTGCATCTTCCAATTGCCCGCAACGAGTTTTTGGCGCATAGGACACCCCGTAAAAAAGGAACCGATTATAGCCAGAGACGCAACTCCGGGTCAATCAATGGTGGTTCGCGCAAATGCCAAACCGATAGTCACACCCCCATCACCCCAAGGAGCGAGACCCAAAAACCCGGTCGGTTTGTTTCAGCCGAAACGACCGGTAATGTAATCCTCAGTTTCTTTTCGCGCCGGCTTGATAAACACCTGATCGGTCAATCCAAACTCGATAAGCTCTCCGAGATACATATATGCTGTGAAATCTGAAATCCGAGCCGCCTGTTGCATATTGTGCGTCACGATGGCGATCGTAAATTCGCTCTTCAATTCGGAAATCAACTCCTCGATGCTCATCGTTGAGATCGGATCAAGCGCCGAAGTCGGCTCATCGAGCAACAGGACCTCTGGCTTGACGGCGATGCCGCGCGCGATACACAAACGCTGTTGCTGACCGCCGGAAAGACTGACCCCGCTCTGCCCCAGCTTATCCTTAGTCTCGTTCCAGATCGCCGCTTTTTTAAGCGCCCACTCGACGCGTTCGTCCATTTCGCCCTTTGACAATTTCTCGTTCAGGCGCACACCAAAAGCGATATTCTCGTAAATCGACATCGGGAATGGCGTCGGCTTCTGGAAAACCATACCCACCTTGGCACGCAAGACATTAACATCAACCTTGGCATCAAGAATATTCCGCCCATCCAGCAGCAACTCACCGGTTGCGCGCTGCTCGGGGTACAGATCGAACATGCGATTCATCGTTCGCAGCAACGTCGATTTTCCGCACCCGGAAGGGCCGATGAAAGCCGTCACGCGCTGCTTGAAAATATTCAGATTGATATTCTTGAGAGCATGGAATTTCCCGTAATAGAAATTCATATTCCTGAATTCCATCTGCGTCACGAGTTCGTCCGCTTCCCTGGATGAAATATGCTGGTTTGTTTCGTTCATGATGAAATCGGTTTCACTGATTGTGCTTGGAGCGGAAAAAGATGCGTGCCACGATGTTGAGGCCGAGAACGCCGAGAGTAATCAGGAAGACACCTGCCCAGGCGAGTTCCTGCCAATCCTTGAACGGACTCATGGCAAACTTGAAAATGGTCACCGGCAGGTTGGCCATCGGTTTGTTGAGATCAAGACTCCAGAACTGATTCGACAGCGCTGTAAAGAGCAGCGGCGCCGTTTCGCCGGCGATACGCGCCACCGCCAGAAGAACCCCGGTCAGCACGCCGGTCATCGAGGCTTTCAAAGCAACTTGCATAACCACGATCCGTTTCGGTGCACCAAGGGCAAAAGCGGCCTCTCGTAACGAATTCGGCACAAGATTGAGCATGTTTTCCGTGGTTGAGAGTACGACTGGAATGACGATCAAGGCAAGGGCAATTGACCCGGCCATGGCCGAGAAATTCCCCATGAACTGAACATAGACCGCATACACAAAAAGACCGATCACGATAGAGGGCGCCGAAAGCAGAAGGCTATTGATGAAGCGAGTCGTCCGCGCAAGCCAGCATTGCTTGCCGTATTCCGCCAGATAGATGCCGGCCAGAACACCGATGGGTGTCCCGACACCGGTAGCCAAGCCGACCATGATCAAGGTCCCGACGATGGCATTCGCCAACCCCCCTTCGTCGCCTCCAGGCGGCGGCGTCATCTGGGTGAACAAATCGAGCGACAAGCCAGCGATACCGAGTTGAAGCGTCGTCAAAAGTATCCAGGCGAGCCAGAACAAGCCGAACGCCATCGCGCTCATAGCCAGTGTTAGCGCAACCTTGTTGATAATCTTACGTTTTTGCAACAGTTCCATGCAGCCCGCCTCAGGTCTTTGAACCTTCTTGTTTCGACAAGCGAAGCAGAAGCAATTTTGAAATAACCAACACAACAAGCGTGATCATGAACAGGATCAAGCCTAATTCGACTAGAGCAGAGGTATAAAGCCCGGGGCCAGCCTCTCCGAACTCGTTGGCAAGTGTCGAGGTGATGCTGTTTCCGGGCGCAAACAACGACACGCCCGTCAAATAGCTGCTATTGCCGATGACGAATGTCACCGCCATTGTTTCACCCAGCGCCCGCCCAAGCCCAAGCATGATGCCGCCAACGACGCCGACTTTGGTATACGGCAACACGATATTCCAGACCACTTCCCAAGTCGTCGCCCCCACCCCATAGGCCGATTCCTTGAGCATGGAAGGTGTCACTTCGAAGACATCACGCATGACCGATGCGATGAAAGGAATGATCATGATGGCCAGAATGATGCCGGCCGTCAGGATACCGATTCCTAACGGCGGTCCGGAAAACAACTCGCCGATGAGCGGTATCAGCCCCAAGGACGACGACAACAACGGCTGAATGTACTGGGCAAATATCGGCGCAAAAACCATCAGCCCCCACATGCCGTATACGATCGAAGGCACGGCAGCCAGCAATTCGATAGCGATTCCCAAGGGACGGCGTAACCAGACCGGAGAAAGTTCTGTCAAAAAGAGTGCGATGCCAAAACTGACGGGAACCGCAATGATGAGCGCGATCAACGAAGTCACGATCGTCCCATAAATCGAAACCAAAGCGCCGAAATTCTCGCCCGGGGGATTCCATTCACTGTTCCAGATAAAACCAAGCCCGAATCTGGCAATGGAAGGCCAGGAGGTAATGATTAACGAGACGACGATTCCGGCAAGCATCAAAAGGGTCAATGCGGCGAAAGCGCGCGTCAGGTTGAAAAACAACCAGTCGCCAATTTTGTGTCTGGCGGCCGAAGCCCCACCAGCAAGAGAATCCTCAGTCGTACTCATTGTTGTGATTTTAGCGTAGTGTCGCCCAAGTTCAGATTCGGCCCATAAAAACGGCTCGCGTTCTGGAAACCCGAAACGCGAGCCGTGATCAAACGATTATTTGTTGTTATAAACTGCCTTGCCGGAAGAATCTTTGATCTGCCCCCAGGAAGTCTTGATCAACTTAACCAGGCTTTCAGGCAGAGGGACGTAGTCGAGTTCCGTTGCCATGTTGGCGCCATTCTTATAAGACCACTCGAAGAACTTGAGCGCCTCGACGGCTTGCTCAGGCTTATCCTGAATTTTGTGCATCAGGATGAAGGTCGCTCCGGAAATCGGCCAGGCCTCCTTGCCGGGCTGTTCGGTCAGGATGGCGTAGAAAGCGGATTTGGTCCAATCAGCCCCGGCGGCCGCAGCCTTGAACGCCGAATCATCCGGAGCAACAAACTTACCATCAGCATTCTTCAGCAAAACGTGCGTCAGCTTGTTTTGTTTTGCGTAGGCGTACTCGACATAACCAATCGAACCCGGCAGGCGCTGCACGAAGGCGGAAACCCCTTCGTTACCTTTGCCACCGATACCGACGGGCCACTGCAGCGCCGTACCTTCACCAACCTTGTCCTTCCACTCAGGACTAACCTTGGACAAGTAGTTACTGAAGATAAAGGTCGTACCTGAACCGTCGGCACGACGCACAGCACCGATGCTTTGATCTGGAAGCTTGACCCCCGGGTTGATCTCGGCGATAGCCTTATCGTTCCACTTGGTAATCTTGCCCAGATAGATGTCGGCGATGATCGCCCCCGTCAGTTTGAGTTGCCCTGGATTGATACCGGGCAGATTCACAACCGGCACGACGCCGCCGATCACGGTCGGGAACTGCATCAGGCCGTCTTTTTCGAGTTGTTCGGGCTTCAGCGGTTTGTCCGAGGCACCGAAATCAACGGTCTTGGCTGTAATTTGCTTGATACCACCACCGGAACCGATGGACTGGTAATTGATCTTGTTGCCGGTCGCCTTATAGTAGGCATCGGCCCACTTGGCGTAAACCGGAGCCGGGAACGAAGCGCCAGCACCGGTCACTTCGGCCGCTTGGGCGTTAACGCTCAGGGAAAGCGCGATAAGGGATGAGGCAAGCCACTTGACGTTCTTCAAAATAAGTCCTCCTAAATGGTTGATCACAGGATCAAGCGCATCGTAACCGGCCAACATTTCAGTTCTGTTACAAACTCGAAACATGCGTCAACAAAGACCTATCTCTACCCCTAAAACAGCAAATTCACGCCGAAACCGCCTCGCGAACGGCTGCAGCCAGTTCTTCTGCCGCCTCCCGGACCTTTACGGCATCCTGTCCCTCGACCATGACCCGCAACAGCGGCTCGGTCCCGGAAGCGCGCAACAGCACCCGTCCTTCACCACTCAGGCAATTCTCAATTCGCTCTTTCGTTGACGTGATAAGCGGATGGTCCTTCCAGGAAAACCCTTTGGCCAGCGGCACGTTGATCAGAATCTGCGGATAAAGCTGGAGCTTGCCGAGCAAGGCACGCAGACTTCCCCCCTCTTCCCGTAACGCCGAAAGCACCTGCAGCGCAGAAACAATGCCGTCGCCCGTCGTATGCCGGTCAAGACAGAGGATATGGCCGGAATTCTCCCCGCCAAAGAGCCATTTCTTCTCGCTCAACATTTCGAGCACGTAACGATCACCAACCGCAGCCCGGGCGAAGGGCACATTCATGCCGGCCAGCGCATGTTCGAACGCCAGATTGGTCATCAACGTTCCGACCACGCCGGAGACCGCCCCCTGCCGCAAACGGCTGTGGACCACGGCGAAAAGTAACTGGTCTCCGTCATACACCTCGCCTTCGGCATCAACCATCATCACCCGGTCGGCATCGCCATCCAAGGCGATGCCCAAATCCGCCTGATTGGCGAGTACGGCCTTGCTCAGCGCGCCAGTCGAGGTTGCCCCGACTTCCTTGTTGATGTTCAAACCATTCGGCTCGGCGCCAATGGTAATGACTTCGGCACCGAGTTCGTGAAAAACATGCGGTGCGATGTGATAGGCCGCGCCGTTTGCGCAATCGACAACGATTTTCAGGCCGCGCAGGTCAAGGGCATTCGGGAACGTGCTTTTGCAGAATTCGATGTAACGCCCGGCAGCATCGTCGATCCGTCGCGCCCGGCCCAGTTCGGACGACTGAACGCACACCAGCGGATTATCGATACCGGCTTCAATCTCAGCCTCGATGGCATCGTCCAGCTTGGTTCCCTGAGCCGAAAAGAATTTAATGCCGTTATCGTAATAGGGATTGTGCGAGGCCGAAATGACGATGCCGGCCTGAAGGCGTAAGGCGCGCGTCAGGTAAGCCACGGCTGGTGTCGGCATTGGTCCGACCAGGCAGACATCGACGCCGGCTGCCGAAAAACCGGCTTCGAGGGCGGCCTCGAGCATATAGCCGGAGCTGCGCGTGTCCTTGCCGATCAGTACTGCCGGCCGGTCCCCGGTGCGCAAATGGCCGGTATCTCCGCCATGTGCGACGAGAACCTTGCCTGCAGAGTAGCCTAGGCGCATCACGAAATCAGGCGTGATTGGCGACTGCCCGACGCGCCCTCGCACACCGTCAGTACCAAAATATTTTCTCGTCATCCCAACCCTCCCGGCAAGCTCGTCATACAAAGTAGTAAAGGCCGTCATTGTACTGAAACCTTCACAGGTTAAGTTATCGGCCAATCTACAGAACCACCTATCAGAGAGCCGCTATATGCAAGTTGCGACCATTCAAACTCCTTCATTTCCGATGTTTCTTCTCGGCACAGAAAACAGCGAAAGATTCTCGGCGGAGATCGATCTGCTCGAGGAAATTCTCGACAGGCGCCAATTATCTGCCGTATTTCAGCCGATCATCGATTTCCGTACACACTCGTATATCGCATTCGAAGGCCTGATTCGTGGCCCGGAAAACACCCCTCTTCACTCACCCAAAAAATTATTTGAGACGGCAGAACTCGCCGGATTGCGAAAAAAACTCGAAAAAGCCTGCCGTGAAACGATTTTCCGGTCTTTTGCCAAATTGCAGCTTCCCGGTAAACTTTTCGTCAATTCCAGCCCGGATTGTCTTGAGGATGAATTCTTCCTCAATGGTGGAACGATGGAACTGCTACGCCAGATCGATCTTAGCCCAAACCGGATCGTGATCGAGATTACCGAAAATCAACGGATCAAAAACTATCCGGATATCCATCGGGTACTGACACATTATCGAGATATGGGCTATCAAATCGCCATCGACGATCTTGGCGAGGGATTTTCAAATTTGCGCATGTGGTCTGAAATCCAGCCGGAATACGTCAAAATCGACCGGCACTTCATCGACGGCATCGCCGAAGACAAGTTCAAGCACCATTTCGTTAAAGCCATGCAGAACCTTGCCGAAAGCTGTGCGGCGCATATCGTCGCCGAAGGCATAGAAAACGAAGCCGATTGCCTGGCGATTCGTGACTTGGGCATCGCCTATGGACAAGGTTATTTGATTGCCCGACCAGCCGCACAACCGGAATCTCTTCCCAACAAGAAAATCATCGATGTCATCAACAAATGTGGAATCATCGTTTTCCCGGCTGGAGCCGTGCCGACAGGTAACATCACCGTGCGCAGCCTGATTCGCACGATCGAACCGGTTTCTCCGGAAACCAAGAACGACGTCGTCTATCAACGTTTCGAGAACGACCCCGACCTCATGTCGATGCCGGTCGTATCCAATGGCGCCCCACTGGGACTGATCAACCGCCACGACATATTCGACCACATGGCGCGACCGTACCACCGGGAACTGTTCGGTAAAAAATCCTGTGTGCAATTCATGGACTCGATGCCATTGTGCATTGATCAATCGTCGACGGTGCAGGAAGCTGCTCTGATCGTCAGCCGATCGGCGAGGCATCACATTTACGATGGATTCATCATCACTCGCGACGGTCAATATCTGGGCACCGGCAGCGCTCACGACTTGATGGACATAATTACCCAGATGCAGATCCAGGCCGCCCGCTATGCGAACCCTCTGACGCAATTGCCAGGAAACGTTCCAATCAACGAACATATTGATCGCTTGCTCGAAAATCGCATCCGCTTCCACGCCTGCTATTTCGATATCGACCGTTTCAAGCCGTTCAACGATGTCTTCGGTTACCGTAAGGGTGACGACATCATCGTTCTACTCGCCCAAACACTAACCGAAGCGATCAATCCTCTGTCCGACTTTTGCGGCCACATCGGCGGCGACGATTTCATGATTCTCTTTCAGAGCCCGGACTGGGAAGAACGTTGCCGGGAAATCCTGCGCATTTTCGACCAGCGCGTCCTGAGTCTGGTCGATACTGAGACCCGCAAAGCCAACGGCTACTTCGCCGAAAACCGACGCGGCCAGACCGTGTTTTACCCCTTGCCATCGCTATCGATCGGCGCGACCCTAGTGCTTCCGGACACTTTCGAATCGCATCGGGAAATTTCAGCAGCAGCCGCCGAAGCCAAAAAGAATGCAAAAAAAACGCCCGGCAGCTGTCTCTTCATCGAACGGCGGCAGACCAACCCCTTGGCCAACCGGGAAATCGACCGCGACTCTACGCCTGCTGCGACTATTACCGACGCTCCCCGCGATGGCAACCGAAACGAAAGCTTATTTACAGGGCGCTTTGCAGGCCAGGAAATGGCGTAATTCGCTTTCGAATTCTTTGACAAGCAATTCATTTCGCCCGGTGATCCAGCCGAGAATTAGCGGATTCGGTTTCTCACCGGGATGGATTTCGCCGATCAAACGCAAGGCCGTGGCCAGGTCGTTGAGCGCCCCCAACCGATCCTGAATTCTGGACAAGGCGAGTTGATATTTTGAAATCCGCTTTTCCGAAAGAATCGGCGCGAAGAACTCGATGGCATAGCGTAGTTTCTTACATTCAATGCGCAATTTGTGGCGGCACTCAGCACGCATTTTTTTATGCTCGCGAGCCAGTCTTGCGATCGTCCGCCCCCGTTTCTTCAATCGCCCGACCGCAAAGCGATGAAGACTTGAGGCCGAAGGCTTGTCGTTACCCGCAATCGTCGGCGCTTCGACCCGGAACAACGCAGCAGAAAAGGCCAGAATAAGCTGACTGTAGGTTGGCTGCGAGAGACTAGCCCCGGCCGACGATTGCGCTTTGGTCTGGGCGGCCTTACCTCGACTTCTCAAGAGCGCCAGGCCGGCATCATCAGGAAAAGCTTCCTCAAGGGGTACAAGGGTTTCCGAAAGAAAAACGTCCCAGTCGCGCGCACCACCGAGATTTGCTGCCAGCGCCTTCCAGCGTGGCGCATAAACAGCGACAAAAGTTGACGACAAGACGGGGGAGAACAATTTGAAAGCTGAACGCAGGCGCCGGATGGCGACACGGCACTGGTGAACATATTCCGGGTCTTCGCCGCTGATGCCTCCCGCTTCGTTACGTTGCAAGTGCGCCAGACTGGCCAAGGCAATGGCCCTGAATGCGTCGACTGGAGACATCGAGGAATCGACTGGCGAAACAAAGCCCTTGACTGGCTTCGACAGTGAAGGATCGGCCAACGCGTAGCCACGCTCGGCCTTGCTCCGGATCTCAGGAAGAAGATGGATATCGGCAGCCAGGGCAATGGCTAGATCGAACAGCGCATCCGGCGATTCACCTTGCAACAGTTCCAGTTCGAGTTCACAAATACTTTCCCCAACCGGCTTACGCTCTCCTGAAGTTGTGTCAATCTGCAACGCATTTATTCTGCCGCGATCGAGCGCCACCTCGATCCGCGATCCGGCCAAGTCGATTGTCCACGCCGTACGCGTAAAATCCGTCGTAAACACTGGCAACAAGCGGGAATGATGCCTTTCGAGAAACTCTCGCAACCCGGCGTCGGTAACGATACTAAAATCAAAAACACCGGGCTGCGTCGGCGCTTCCCACTCGCTTCGCTGGGCGAGACCGCCCACGCCGGCATCGCCCCCCTTGACCGTCATCAGCCAGAGCGCCCAGCCTTTGCGCCGCAAGCGCAAGGCAATGCCGCGTTTTCGCAGATCAAATTCCGGCGTGTCGTAGTAGGTATTCAACAGGCGATTTTTCTGCCCCGGTTGCGAGGCGAAAAAGGGATGCGCCAGCAAGTGCCTTGCTGAAGCAGAGGGCAACCGAAGTTTCAGTTCGATTTCAATGGCCATTCGGGGATATGTCCTGTTGATATGTAGCGGATTGCCCGATCGTTGCTCTGAAGCAATCAAACGGTCGGAAAAAGATAACCGATATTCAAGCCCCTGTCTTGCACACAAAAATTACAAATTCATTACACGGATTAACAAGCGGAGAAATCTTGCAACGCCTGCCAAACGGCCAGCGCATCGCGCGTTTCAGCCACGTCGTGTACCCGCAGGATGCGCGCCCCGCGCTGAGCCGCCAACAAGGCGGCGGCGACGCTGGCGGAGAGCCGCTGCCCGACCGGGCGCCCCGTGATCACACCGAGCATCGACTTGCGCGAGATGCCGGCCAACACGGGTAAGCCGTCGACGAGAAACTCCGGCAGACAGCGCAGCATCTCCAGATTGTGCTCGAGCGTTTTCCCGAAACCGAACCCCGGATCGAGCACGATGCGCTTGCGATCGACGCCACGGGCAACAAGCGCCTCGACCCTTTCCGACAGGAACGCGCGAACCTCGCCGACAACGTCGACATAGCCTGGATTTTGCTGCATGGTCAGCGGTTCGCCCTGCATATGCATCAGGCAGACAGCGCAATCGCCGGCAGCGACAGCATCAATCGCGCCCGGTCTGCGCATCGCGTAGATGTCATTGATCATCGACGCACCGTGGTCGATGGCCGCGCGCATGACTTCCGGCTTGTAAGTATCGACCGAGATCGGAATTGGGCAGTCCGCGAGAGCATCCAGCACGTGAAGGAGACGTTCAAGTTCTTCATCAAGCGTTGCCGGAATGGCTCCAGGACGCGACGATTCCGCCCCAAGGTCAAGAAGATTGGCCCCCGCTTCGATCAACCGTTGAGCCTGGGCAATCGCATTTTGCGCATTACCCGCGAGACCATCACCGGAAAATGAATCCGGGGTCAGATTGACGATGCCCATCAGCAGCGGACGGTCAAGGGAAAGATGGAATTTTCCGCAACGAAGCATGTTATCTCGCGCTCAAAAACAGGAGGTCTTGTCAGAAACACATTAATAAAAAAACCGGGGGAGTATGAACTCCCCCGGCCTGATTGTTTCCCGTTAGCCTCAGGCCGCCGGCGCCTCGGTGCTCGGCGCCGCATCCGGTGGAGGTGTTGAAGAGTCGGCCGGTTTGATTTGGGGCTGCTTTGGCTGGCGCGGCGGCAGACCGGCCATGATGTCATCAATCTGATCGGCATCGATGGTTTCCCATTCCAGCAGCGCCGCCGTCATCGCTTCGACCTTGTCGCGATTCTCTTCAAGCAACCTGCGCGCCAAGGAGTACTGCTCGTCGATGATGCGCCGAATTTCGGCGTCGACCTTCTGCATAGTCGCTTCGGAAACATTCTTGTGCGTCGTCACCGAACGGCCAAGGAAAACTTCACCCTCATTTTCACCATAGACCATCGGCCCCAGCGCGTCGGACATCCCGTAGCGGGTCACCATGTCGCGCGCCATCTGCGTTGCGCGCTCGAAATCGTTCGAAGCGCCGGTCGTCATCTGGTTCATGAACAGTTCCTCGGCAATACGCCCGCCGAAAAGGACGGCTATACGACTCATCAGATAAACGCGGTCGTAAGCGTAACGGTCTTCTTCCGGCAGTTGCATGGTCAAGCCGAGCGCGCGTCCGCGCGGGATGATCGTCACTTTGTGTACGGGGTCGGATTTCGGTACCAGCTTGGCGACCACGGCATGACCGGATTCGTGATAGGCCGTATTGCGCTTCTCTTCCTCGTTCATAACCATGCTGCGACGCTCGGCGCCCATCATGATCTTGTCCTTGGCCTTCTCGAAATCCTCCATATCAACCAGGCGCTTGTTGCCGCGCGCGGCGAACAAGGCCGCTTCATTGACCAAGTTGGCCAGATCGGCTCCAGAAAAACCCGGCGTGCCGCGAGCGATAATGTCAGCCTTGACGTCAGGCGCCAAAGGCACCTTGCGCATGTGCACGTTGAGAATCTGCTCGCGCCCACGGATATCAGGTAGCGGCACCACGACCTGGCGGTCGAAGCGCCCCGGACGCATCAGCGCCGGATCAAGGACGTCAGGACGATTCGTCGCGGCAATCACGATGACCCCGGAACTAGCTTCAAAACCATCCATTTCGACGAGCATCTGGTTCAGGGTTTGCTCCCGCTCATCGTTACCGCCGCCGAGGCCGGCACCGCGCTGACGACCAACGGCGTCCAGTTCGTCAATGAAGATGATGCACGGCGAATGCTTCTTGGCGTTCTCGAACATGTCGCGCACACGTGCCGCACCGACACCAACGAACATTTCAACGAAATCGGATCCGGAAATCGAGAAGAACGGCACTTTCGCTTCGCCGGCGATCGCTTTGGCCAGCAGCGTCTTACCCGTCCCCGGATTACCAACCAGCAGGACGCCTTTGGGAATCCGGCCGCCCAGCTTCTGGAACTTGGAGGGATCACGCAGAAAATCGACAAGTTCGGAGACCTCTTCCTTGGCCTCATCGCAACCGGCCACATCGGCAAAGGTAATGCTGTTCGACGATTCGTCGAGCAGGCGTGCCTTGCTCTTGCCAAAGGAGAAGGCGCCGCCCTTGCCGCCCCCCTGCATCTGACGCATGAAGAAGACCCAGACGCCGATCAGCAACAGCATCGGGAACCAGCTGACGAAAAGATTCATCAGGAAGGATTGCTCCTCCTCAGGCTTGGCTTCAACCTTGACCCCATACTTGAGCAGATCGGACACCATCCACAGATCCGGCGGCGCGAAGGAAGTCACTTTACGCCCGTCGCTGGTCGTCGCCTTGAGCATCCGTCCTTCGATCACCACCTTGGCAATCGTGCCTTGCTCAACCTCCCTCATGAATTCAGAATATTCCATCGAAGGCTGAGCTGTCTGACGCGAATTAAACTGGTTGAACACCGTCATCAGCACCAAGCCGATGATCAGCCACACCGCCAGATTCTTGAACATGTTATTCAACGCGAAACCTCTTCGTCGTTACAACGGGGCAATCCCCGAAACAAATGCCGTAGCAAAGCGCCCATTCTAACCGCTTCTGACACAATTCAGGCGGCAAAGCACGGTTATAAATCGTGTAAAAGTGAACACTCATCCGCTTATCAGCGTTTTTCCAAGCAGATAAACTTCTGGACTCCGATCACGCGAAGCATCCGGCTTGCGCGTGGTAACTGTCTTGAACACCTTGCGCATTTCCCGAACGAAATCGTCATAACCGTAACCCTGGAAAACTTTGACCAAGAAAGCCCCTTCGGGTTTCAGCCAGTTGCGTGAAAACTCCAGTCCAAGCTCGGCCAGATCCATTATTCGCGCCTGATCTGAAACCACGATGCCTGACATATTGGGGGCCATATCGGAAAGCACAAGCCCCACCCGCGATCCGGCCAGCGATTTTTCCAGGGATTCCAAAATTTCCTGCTCACGAAAATCGCCCTGAATGAACTCAACGCCATGCAAGGCTTCCATTTCCAGCAGGTCAAGCGCGATCACCCGCCCTTTTCCACCCAGACGTTTGGCCGCCACTTGCGACCAACCACCGGGGGCCGCACCGAGGTCGACAACAATCTCACCGGGGCGGATCAAACGATCCCGGTCGTCGATCTCCATCAGCTTGAACGAAGCTCTCGAACGGAATCCTTCAGCCTTGGCGCGCTGAACATAGGCGTCGTTGACGTGCTCCTGCATCCAGGCCTTGCTCGTTCTAGTACGTTTCATGACTTAAACCCGGTAGAATGCGCGCTTTGTAGAGGTTGATCGAATGCTTGATATTACCGCCGAACAGCGTCGCGCCCTGCGCGCCCGCGCCCACGCCCTGAATCCCGTTGTCGCCATCAGCCAGAATGGCTTGTCTGATGCTGTGCTCAAGGAAATCGGGCTCAGTCTGAACAGTCACGAGTTGATCAAAATCCGTGTTTTCAACGAGGATCGCTCCGTACGCGAAGCTTATCTGAAATCCATTTGCGAACAGCTTGGCGCCGCGCCGGTCCAGCATATCGGTAAATTGCTGGTCATCTGGCGACCGGCGCCGGAGGAAAAAGAAAACGCTAAGCCGCGCCGTAACCGTCCAGAACACAGACGCAATAAGCGCAGCTTTCAGGATTAGTCCGAGAAGAAACGAAAACACGTTCGCCGTTCATCGCCCCCGTCGCCCCCTGATGTGGCTGATCAATCATAGCGAACGTCGAGGATTTCGTATTCGCGCACCCCACCCGGCGCTTGGACCTCCGCAATATCACCGGAAAATTTACCGATCAAAGCGCGAGCAATTGGCGAATTGACCGAAATCTTACCTGCTTTGATATCCGCTTCGTCTTCGCCGACGATCTGATAACTGACCTGAGTGCCGGCTTCGAGATCCTCAAGATCGAGCGTCGCACCGAACACACAACGGCCATCAGCATCCAGCAACTTGGGATCGATGATCTGCGCGTTCGACAGTTTCATCTCAACTTCCTTGATACGCCCTTCGACAAACGCTTGGCGCTCCTTGGCAGCGTCGTATTCAGCATTTTCCGACAGATCACCGTGCGAGCGCGCTTCGGCGATTGCCGCAATGACGTTCGGACGCTCGACTGTCTTGAGTTGGTGCAATTCGGCGCGCAACTTTTCAGCGCCATTCACCGTCAGAGGTACCTTGTTCATAACATATCCTTGCAAAAACAAAACCGCTGCCCCACATGCAGCAGGACAGCGGTAATTTCCGGTATCGATCAGGCCAACTGCGAATGCAACTCCTGAATCGGGTAAACCACCAACTCTCCGCGATTCTTGATCCCTACAGCCGCTGCCTCGGCCCCCCAGATCGTTGTATACATGGTCACCCGGGCTGCCAGACCGGAAGTCCGAATCGACCGCGAATCGTTGATTGCCTGACGCTTCTCATCGACGGTATTAATGATCAGGGAAATCTCGTTGTTTTTGATCATATCAACGATATGTGGACGAGCCTCGGTCACCTTGTTCACCGTCGAGACTGGAATCCCTGCTGCGACAATTACCGCCGCCGTACCGCGCGTTGCCAGGATGCTGAAACCCGCCGCGTGCAAATCGCGGGCGATGTCGACGACCTTTGATTTGTCCGAATCCTTGACGCTAACGAAGACTTTGCCCGACGTCGGAAGCTTGACGCCTGCGGCCATCTGGCTTTTGACGAAAGCTTCTTCGAATGTAACACCGACGCCCATGACCTCGCCGGTGGACTTCATCTCCGGTCCGAGGATGGTATCGACGCCCGGGAATTTGTTGAACGGGAAGACCGCCTCCTTGACGGAGTAGTAGGGCGGAATAACTTCTTTCGTTACCCCTTGGCTAGCCAAGGTCTGTCCGGCCATACAACGTGCCGCAATCTTAGCCAATTGCAAACCGGTTGCCTTCGACACGTAGGGTACCGTGCGCGAAGCGCGCGGATTGACTTCCAGCACATAGACAATGTCGTTCTGGATGGCGAACTGAACATTCATCAGGCCGCACACGTTCAAGCCTTTGGCCATAAGACGGGTTTGCCGACGCAGTTCATCCTGCACCGCCGATGACAGCGAGTACGGCGGCAGCGAGCATGCCGAATCGCCAGAATGCACGCCGGCCTGTTCGATGTGCTCCATGACACCGCCAATGATCACTTCCTGGCCGTCGGACAAGGCATCGACGTCAACCTCGACGGCATCGTTGAGGAAGCGGTCAAGCAAAACCGGTGAATCGTTGGAAACCTTCACCGCCTCGCGCATATATCGTTCAAGATCCTTCGGCTCATGCACGATTTCCATGGCTCGACCGCCCAGAACGTACGACGGACGAACAACCAGCGGATAGCCGATTTCGTCGGCCAGACGCAGAGCATCCTCTTCCGTGCGCGCCGTGCGGTTGGGTGGCTGCTTGAGACCGAGATCGTGCAACAGTTGCTGGAAACGTTCGCGATCCTCTGCGGCATCGATCATGTCTGGTGTCGTACCAATGATCGGCACACCATTCGCTTCCAGATCTCGTGCCAGTTTGAGTGGCGTCTGACCACCAAATTGAACGATAACGCCGACCGGCTTCTCGATAGCGACGATCTCGAGCACATCTTCGAGCGTCAGCGGCTCGAAATAGAGGCGGTCCGAAGTATCGTAATCGGTGGACACGGTTTCCGGATTGCAGTTGACCATGATCGTTTCGTAGCCGTCTTCGCGCATGGCCAGCGCCGCATGCACGCAGCAGTAATCGAATTCGATCCCCTGCCCGATCCGGTTCGGTCCGCCGCCAAGCACCATGATCTTCTTGCGGTCGCTCGGGTTGGCCTCGCATTCTTCCTCATAGGTCGAATACATGTAAGCCGTGCTTGTTGCGAATTCAGCCGCGCAGGTATCGACACGTTTGTAGACGGGACGAATTCCCAGTGTGTGCCGGCGCTGGCGGATTGCCGTGTCGCTCGTCTTCAGCAACTTGCCGAGGCGACGGTCGGAAAAGCCCTTGCGCTTGAGTTCGCGCAGCGTTGCAGCATCGATGTCCTCGATCGACATGTCGTCAAGCGCCATCTCGATGCGCACGATATCCTCGATCTGCGCCAGGAACCACGGATCGATATGCGTCAACGCATGGACTTCGTCGAGCGTAAATCCGCTCTCGAAGGCGTCGCCAACGTACCAGATGCGTTCCGGCCCCGGTTCACCGAGTTCGCGTTCCAGTTCCTCGCGGTCGCTGGTTCGCTTGTTCAACCCGTCGACACCGACTTCGAGTCCGCGCAACGCCTTCTGGAACGACTCCTGGAACGTCCGGCCGATGGCCATGACTTCGCCGACCGACTTCATCTGCGTCGTCAGGCGCGAATCGGCGGTCGGGAATTTTTCGAAAGCGAAACGCGGCACCTTGGTCACCACGTAGTCGATCGACGGTTCAAACGACGCCGGCGTCTTGCCGCCGGTGATCTCGTTGGCCAGTTCGTCGAGCGTATAGCCAACGGCGAGCTTGGCTGCCACCTTGGCGATCGGGAAACCGGTCGCCTTCGACGCCAGCGCCGACGAACGCGAGACGCGCGGGTTCATTTCGATGACGATCATGCGACCATCATCCGGATTGATCGAGAACTGAACGTTCGAGCCGCCGGTATCGACGCCGATCTCGCGCAGGACGGCGATCGATGCGTCGCGCATGATCTGGTATTCCTTGTCGGTCAGCGTCTGCGCCGGCGCGACGGTGATCGAATCGCCGGTGTGCACGCCCATCGGATCAAGGTTCTCGATCGAGCAGATGATGATGCAGTTGTCCTTGCGGTCGCGCACCACCTCCATCTCGAACTCTTTCCAGCCGATCAGCGATTCTTCGATCAGCAACTCGTTGGTCGGGCTGGCTTCCAAGCCGCGCTTGCAGATCTCGGCAAATTCTTCCTGGTTGTAGGCGATACCGCCACCCGTGCCGCCCATGGTGAACGAGGGTCGGATGATGACCGGAAAACCGAGGCCGGCCTGCACCTGCTGCGCCTCCTCCATGCTGTGGGCGATGGCCGAACGCGCCGAGCCGAGGCCGATGCGGGTCATCGCCTTCTTGAATTTCTCGCGGTCCTCGGCCTTGTCGATGGCTTCTCGGGAAGCACCGATCATTTCCACCTTGAATTTTTCGAGCACACCGTTGTGTGCCAGATCGAGCGCGCAGTTAAGCGCCGTCTGTCCGCCCATGGTCGGCAGCAGCGCGTCGGGACGCTCTTTCTCGATGATCTTGGCGACGGCTTTCCAGGTAATCGGCTCGATGTAGGTCACGTCGGCCATATCCGGATCGGTCATGATCGTCGCCGGATTGGAGTTAACCAGGATGACCCTGTAGCCTTCTTCGCGCAGCGCCTTGCACGCCTGCGCCCCGGAATAATCGAATTCGCAAGCCTGACCGATGACAATCGGGCCGGCGCCAATGATCAAAATGCTTTTTATGTCTGTACGCTTGGGCATTGCTTACTTACTCCCGGCCTTCTTGTCTTGCATCAGCTTGATGAAACGGTCGAACAGGTACGCCACGTCGTGTGGCCCCGGACTCGCTTCGGGGTGGCCCTGAAATGAGAAAGCCGGCACATCCGTGCGCGCCACACCCTGCAGCGAGCCGTCAAAAAGCGAAACGTGTGTCGCCCGCAGGTTGCCGGGCAAGGTCTGCGGATCGACCGCAAAGCCGTGGTTCTGACTAGTAATCATCACCTGCCCGCTATCGAGATCCTTGACCGGATGATTGGCGCCATGATGACCAAACTTCATTTTGACCGTCTTCGCCCCCGAAGCCAGCGCCAGTAGTTGGTGCCCGAGGCAAATACCATAGGTCGGAATCCCCGCCGAGAGCAACTCGCGGATCGCGGTGATCGCATAGTCGCATGGTTCTGGATCGCCGGGGCCATTGGACAAAAACACGCCGTCTGGCTGCAGTTTCAACACTTCCGCAGCCGGCGTCTGCGCCGGCACGACCGTCACCTTGCAGCCGCGTGCGGCCAGCATGCGCAGGATGTTGCGCTTGACACCGTAGTCATAGGCCACGACATTGAATTGCGGCGACGGCGCCTCTTCGTAGCCCTTCAACGTCCACTCACCCTCACGCCACTCGTAAGGTGAGTCGACCGTCACCACCTTGGCCAGATCCAGACCGGCCAACCCCGGGAAAGCCCGGGCCTCGGCAACAGCTTTCTCTTCATCGGTCGACACGGCCATGATGCAACCGGCCTGGGCGCCCTTTTCGCGCAGGATGCGCGTCAGCTTGCGCGTATCGATTCCTGCGATGGCGACAACGCCATGCTTCTTCAGGTAATCGGGCAACGTCAGTTGCATGCGCCAGTTTTCAGCGCGCAGCGGCAGATCGCGGATAACGAGCCCGGCGGCAAAATTGGCGCGCGATTCAAAATCTTCCTCGTTGCACCCCGTATTGCCGATATGCGGATAAGTCAGGGTAACGATCTGGCGGCAATAGGAAGGATCGGTCAGGATTTCCTGATAACCGGTCATCGCCGTATTGAAGACCACCTCGCCGCTGGTCGTGCCTTCGGAACCGATGGCATAACCGCGGAAAATGGTGCCATCGGCTAGTGCGAGAATCGCGGGCGGAAGAGAGGGTAACAATGACACGAATAACTCCTGTTCCGTAGCTTAGATACACAAAAGCGGGACGGCTGCACAGCCCTCCCGCTTAAAGACATGAATAGGAGTTGATTATACCGAAAAGTAGCTTATTCGGCAATTCCGACACCAGCCACATCTCCCTTCCTTCACAACAAACTGATCCGGTCAGCTTAAGGAAGAGCTGCCTCGAACAAAGCGCTCCAACTCCGGTTTCAACAGTGACATTTCACGAACAAAATCGTCAGTCAACAAATCACAACGAGGCCAATCCACCCCATGGGGGTTCCGCGCGCATTGCTCCAATTCCTGCGCAATTCGACGCGCTTTCTCGCAATGAAATATCGCCAGCAGGCTTTTGACGGTATGAGCATCCCGCGCCAACTGCTTTTCGCCCCGACTGGACAAGCCACCCCGGATCCTCGACAGATGCTGATCCCATTCGCCGATCAACATGCCGGCCATCGTCCGCAACAGCTCACCATCACCAAGCTCACGAATCGCCGCATGGAGGTCGAGCGACGCGGATGGAAACATTGGATCGGAAACAACCATTTCGTTCAGTCGAACAGGGGCCTGACCAAGAGCCCGATCTATCGCAGCATACAGTTCATGAGGCTTGATCGGTTTCGCCACATAGTCGTTCATACCCGCCTGCAGACAACGCTCTCGATCCCCCGGCATGACGTTGGCCGTCATGGCGACGATATACACCGGTTTATACTCTTGGGAAATGATCCAGCTACGTCGCATCTCTCGGGAGCGGATTGATTCCGTCGCTTCCAGTCCGCCCATGACTGGCATCTGCATATCCATAAAAATGATGTCAAAGAACGACTTCTCGAAACAATCAACGGCTTCGGCGCCGTTGTTGGCTAACGTAACCCGGCAGCCACGTTTTTTCAACAATCGGTCGGCGAGTTCCTGATTGACTGGATTATCCTCGACCAACAACACCTCCACCGGCGTGGAAAGATCGGAAGGATCGGTGGTCAAGAAATCGAACGGTGCAAAAAGCGATTCTGATTCTGCACGCGACGTAAAGACAAGCGCCAACGCCTCTTCGACATCTTCCGGCGCCACCGGTTTAACGAGATGAGCATCGATCCCAGCGTCACGAAATTCCTGCAGGAATTGACGCTGCTGTTCAGTGTTCAACAACATAATCAACTTTTCCTGGCAATTGCCACATTGCCAGGAACGCGCCAGATCCATTCCGGCTGGCGACGGCATATCGGCATCCATCAGAATGCAATCGTAAGGAAAACCCAGCCCCCTGGACTTTTCAATAACAGAAAGCGCCGCCACCGCATCGGCAACAGACGTAACCTGCACCCCCGCCTGAGCAAGACACATCTTTAACTGTTCCGACACCCGGGGCTTATGCTCAAGCAGCAGCACCCGACGATCGGAAAACACCTGGGAAGCGGCGCTCATAACCGGCGAAGCTTCGAGTTTGAACCGCGCCGTGAAAGTGAAGCAAGCCCCTTCCCCCTCACTGCTATCGACTTCGACTCCCCCTCCCATCATCTCGACCAAGCGTGAACTGATTGCAAGCCCCAGGCCGGTGCCGCCAAAACGTCGCGTGGTCGAATCATCCGCTTGCGAGAAAGCCTCGAAGATGGCGGCCTGTCGGGTTTTTGGAATCCCGACCCCAGAATCACGGACAGCGAAGCGAAGTACTACAAATGATGAATTGCACTCGTCCACAGTAACGTCGACTGAAACCTCGCCGTGTTCGGTGAACTTAACGGCATTACCCACCAGATTACTGATCACCTGACGAAGACGCGTGGGATCGCCGACAACTCTTGATGGAACATCGGATGCTACCGTCACGATGACTTCAAGATTTTTCTTATGGGCCGCCACAGATTGCGAACGCACGGACTCAAAAACAAGCGAGGAAAGCGCAAAAGGAACCGCCTCGAAATTCAGCTTTCCGGACTCGATTTTCGAAAAATCAAGAATGTCGTTGACGATGGCGAGCAAAGACTCGGCCGACGCTTTGATCGTTCGCAAGTAATGCTTTTGCTCGGAGTCAAGTTGAGTATCGAGCGCAAGTTCGGTCATACCGATAATACCGTTCATCGGCGTCCGGATTTCGTGACTCATGTTAGCCAGGAAATAACTGCGTGCCCGACTGGCCGACTCGGCAACCTCCTTGGCAGCAAACGCTTCGGCGGCAGATTCTCTCAGTCCATTGATATCGCGTTGCAAAAGCAGAAGACGGAGCGGAGTTCCATCTGATTCTTGAGCAACGACCTTTCCTTTGATGAACATCCAGCGCCAAGCGCCAGATCGCGCTTTCAAACGGCACTCAGCCTGAAAAAAAGGCGATTTGCTCTTGACGTGCCCGGCTATCGCAGCGTTGAGCGCTGACAGATCATCTGCATGTAGCAAACGCCGCCAAGCACCAATCGAGTCATCAACGTCGGCATCGGTATAGCCGAGTAAATTTTTCCATTGCCGCCCCGAATCGATGCGACCGCTCGCGAGATTCCAATCGGAAAAAGCGTCTCCGGACAATTCAGCCTTGATGTGTTGCAGACCAGAATATTGAGTAACCAGCGAATCCGCAGCCTCAAGAAGTTTGGGGATGCCTCGCGCCAGTTCGGGGTGGCTACCGCCGACCCCTTCAAGCAATTCTGCCAACCGTGCTTCGCCCTTCTCGCCGAAAACCTCCTTGAGCTTGCGGACAAAAAAAGCGGATTTCATCAAAACCGCTCCGGTCTGAGGCTCAGCCTCGAAACTCAGCGTAAGCCAAGCACATCCTGCATATCGAACAAACCGTTACCCTTGTCGGCCAAAAAGCGGGCTGCACGCAAACTGCCCAGTGCGTAAGGCATGCGACTAGCGGCCTTGTGAGTCACCTCAACCCGCTCGCCGGTGCCGCAGTACATGACGGTATGGTCGCCGACAATATCTCCGCCACGAACTGTCGCAAAACCGATCGTCGACGGATCGCGCTCGCCAGTCACACCTTCGCGACCATAAATGGCACAGGACTTGAGGTCACGCCCAAGCGCGTTGGCAACCACTTCCCCCATTCGCAGCGCCGTCCCCGAGGGGGCATCGATCTTGTGCTTGTGATGAGCCTCGACGATTTCGATGTCGTAGCCCTCAGTCATGATTCGCGATGCGACGTCCAACAGCTTGAAAACCACGTTGACACCGACGCTCATGTTCGGCGCGAAAACAACAGGAATCTCACGAGCCGCTTCGGCAATCGCCTGCTTGCCCTTCTCTTCAAAACCGGTCGTACCGATAACCGCAGCCACCTTGTGCTTACGGCAAATTTCCAAATGCTTGAGCGTCCCTTCCGGGCGCGTAAAGTCGATCAGACAATCAGCCTTCGCGATTCCTGCTTCTACATCGCAGCTCACTTCAACGTCACATGGCAAACCAACGAGCTCGCCTGCATTTCTACCGATTGACGACGTTCCCGGTTGATCGATCGCCGCGACTAGCGTGGCACCATCATCTTTCAAAACAGCCTCGATCAACATTCTGCCCATGCGCCCGCTGGCACCGACAATCGCAATCTTCATTTGATTCATTTCAGAAACCCACACTTTCCATCATTTTTCCAAAAAAACCTTTGTTCTCGACAGTCGGCGCCTTGGCATCGTCCGATACTGAACCAAGATCGATTTCACGCGCCGATTTTTCCGGCTCCAAATTCATGTCGGACACCTGTGCTGCCGTCACGTCACCTGCAACACGCACCAGTTTCCCCTCGGCATCGAAGAAAACGGAGAATTTTCTCATCTCAACCGCCCCCGTACTGCCTCTTTTCAGGCGATAAACGTAATCCCAACGATTGCCATGAAACACATCCATCAAAACGGGAGTCCCCAGGATGAAACGCACTTGATCCTTGCTCAGGCCTGGCCTCAACTGCGAAACCATTTCCTGGGTAAGCACGTTGCCTTGCTGGACATCGATCTTGTATTCATTCACGATGCGTGGAACAGAAGTGCACGCCGAGAAGGCTGCAATCAGGAAAAACGCACCGGCAAATCGGATAAAAGCCATGCTGGAGATGATTCTTGAATAATGATTAGGGACGAACTCAATCAAAGATCACAAGTTTGATGATCTCTGGATGAGGTATATCATAACCGAAAACCATCACTACTTTATGCGACAAAAGTCGACCATGAGTAAACCATCCGACCTGAAAAACATTGGCCTCAAGGCAACGCTACCGCGCCTGAGAATTCTCGAGCTATTTGAAAAAACGGAAGAACGTCACCTGACCGCCGACGACGTCTACCGCATGCTACTCAACGAAAACATGGATATTGGTCTAGCCACCGTCTACCGTGCGCTAACCCAGTTTGAACAGGCTGGGCTCCTCGAACGCCACCATTTCGAATCGGGAAAAGCGGTTTTTGAAATCAAGACCAGCAAACATCACGACCATTTGGTCTGCATCAACTGTGGCCATGTGGAAGAGTTTTACGACGAAGAAATCGAGCGACGACAGAAAAAAATTGCCAAGGAACGCGGCTTTGTCATCCACGAACACGCGCTTTATCTCTACGCAGAGTGCAACAAGACAGACTGCCCGCACGCGACTGAAAAAAAACTGGAAGACCCGAAATAATCGTCCAACGGGGGAAGAATTGGTGGTTTATTGCGGCGGCTCGTAATCAACCTGAACCAAGTAGCGTCACAAACGACGAGATGCCCCACAAATGGCTAGTGCAACAATTGCCGCCGCGACCGCTCAGACGAAAACATCAAGCCGGCCACCTGACCGCACCGGCTCGTCAAGATTACTCCCAACGCTAAGATAAAGACTGGATCGGCGTTCCACACCTGACATCCGCCCCTCCTCTTCTTTTGCGAAGCTATCGCGCTCCTCCGCAACCACTTCGATTCGCGCACTGCTTTCCATGCGACTAGCATGCGCAGCAACCCGATAATCCTGAGATGAAGGATCGGATGGGGCAAGCGCGGTTTCCCGAATGTGTTGAGCCTTGGGAATGGTCTCCTTTGGAGTCCGCCCTGGCGACGTATCGATCGAAACCTCGCCACCGATAGCGTAACGTTTGTTGTCTGGACCAATCTGGTAGGTAAATGAAGGTCCGCCGCGAATGAGATCGGCGCCAACGGCAAGATGCGCCTGCTCATGAGCCCTGACCTTACGGTCAGTCTCCTTGAGTTGCTGGATTTGTCTTTCTTCTTCAACCGTCAGTTCATTAGCCGGCCCAGACGCCTGCCTTGATTCAGAGACGATATCTTCCCTTTTCGGCGCTTTTGGGCCAAAACGGGCCAAATTGCCAAAACCAAAATCAGGCACGCCTGTCGAATTGGTTGCGCTTTGAATCATTGCCGCAATCACCTTGAAACCAAGGAGTTACGTGATAATAATAGACCAAGAACAAGGGGAGTTCCAGGCCATCCACGCAAAACTTCGACCTCAATCAGCAAGCCTGCAGCATTTCCCTGGCGTGCTGACGTGTAATCGGTGTGATTTCGATGCCGCCGAGCATGCGGGCGATTTCCTCGATCCGGTCATCTTCGGACAACGCCAGAACCTGGCTGCGCATCTGGCCGCCTTCTGCGCTCTTGACTACCTGCCACTGCCAGTGCGCCCGCGCAGCGACCTGCGGCAGATGCGTCACGCACAGCACTTGCCGTTCGCCACCCAATTCCCGCAACAAACGGCCGACGACTTCAGCGACGCCACCGCCGATGCCGACATCCACTTCATCGAAAATCAGAGTCGGAACGCGTGCTGCCTGACTGGTCACCACCTGGATTGCCAGACTGATCCGCGACAACTCGCCACCGGAAACGACCTTGGCCAGCGGACGCGATTCGCTTCCTGCTAGGCCGGAGACACGGAACTCAACCTGTTCGAGTCCGTACGCGGCCCCGGTTTCAAGAGGCAACAAAGCGACCTCAAGCCGCCCGCTGCCCAAAGCCAGTTGCTGCATGATCCGGCTAACTTCGACGCCAAGCGCCTCGGCAGCCTTGATGCGATTCCTGGACAAGCCGCCGGCCTGTTCCTCGAAACGTTTACGGGCTGACTTGACGCGTGCTTCCAGTGCGGCGATATCGGCGCTTTCACCAAGTTTGGCCACACGTTCCCGCCACTGCCCGAGCAAAACCGGCAATTCCTCGGGATTCGAACGAAACTTGCGCGCGCAATCAAGCACGGCTTCGATCCGGCGTTCGACCTCCGACAAGCGCTGCGGATCGAGCTCGACGCGACCGGCATAGCGTCGCAACGCCGAAACCGCATCGGCGAGTTCGGCCTGTGCTGATTGCAGCACGGACGCCACCTCCGCCAACGCCGGATCGTAATCGCTCAAGCCGTCGAGACGACTGACAACGGCGGCGATCTGCATCTCGCAAGCTGAGTCGCCTTCCGTCAGCGCCGCCAGCGAGAACTGCGCGCCCTCGACCAGACCCGCCGCGTGCGCTAGCCGTTTGTGTTCAAGATTGAGCGATTCCCATTCGTCGGTAGAAAAAGCCAGCGAGTCCAGCTCGCCCACCTGCCATTCGAGTTGCTCACGCTCCCTGGCGATCTCCTCGGCGCCACCGGCAGCCTGTTCGAGCTGCGAACAGGCCTCGCGCCATTGTTTCCATGCCGAACCAACTTCTTCCGCCAAAGACTTCAGTCCGGCGTGCGAATCGAGCAATTCGCGTTGCGCTTCGGCGCGCAGCAGGGATTGGTGGGCATGCTGGCCGTGAATATCGACGAGGGACTCGGCTACTTCGCGCAATTGCTGGACGGTCGCTGGCGAGCCGTTGATGAAAGCCCGGGAACGCCCCTTGAGATCAACGATGCGGCGCAACAACAATCCGTCTTCGGCATCGAACTCCTGCTCCCGCAGCCATCCGGCAACCTCAGGCGCCGCCGACAAATCGAATTCAGCGCAGATTTCGGCCCGCTCGCATCCGGAGCGGATCACCCCGGCGTCGGTGCGTTCGCCGAGAACGAAGGCCAGCGCGTCGATGAGAATCGACTTGCCGGCGCCAGTCTCGCCCGTCAACGCACCGAAACCGGCATCGAACTCAAGCTCCAGAAGATCGACGAGCACAAAATCCCGGATGATCAGCCGGCAGAGCATGGTCAAAACGCTTTGGTATGCTTGTTCCAGTGCAGCTTCTCGCGCAGCATCGCGAAATAGCTGTAACCGGGCGGATGAAGAAGGCAGATCGAGAAATCCGAACGGCGGATACGAACGGAATCATGGGGCCTCAAATCGAAGGTCACCTGTCCATCGAAGTAGAGGCGCGAATCCGAGGCGTGAACGATACGCACCTCGATCCAGCTCTCGTCGCTGACCAAAATCGGGCGGTTGGTCAGCGAATGCGGACACAACGGCACCAGAGCGATACAGGACATGTGCGTATGCAGGATCGGCCCACCGGCAGAAAGCGAATAGGCCGTCGAACCGGTCGGTGTCGAAGCAATGAGACCATCCGAACGCAGGCTATACACGAACTCGCCGTCGATAAACAATTCGAACTCGATCAAACGGCCGACACCGGCCTTGTCCACCACGACTTCGTTCAACGCCAGGTTGGACGCCACGCTCTCGCCGGAACGCACGATTTCGGCGTCGAGCAACATCCGTTTCTCGGGGGTAAACCTGCCCGCGAGCAGATCATCGATGCTGGTCAACATGTCATCACGGGCAATATCGGTCATGAAGCCAAGCCGCCCCTGATTCACGCCGACCAGCGGTACGTCGTAGCGGGCGAGTTGGCGGGCAGCGTTAAGCATGGTGCCATCACCGCCGAGCACGATCGCCAGATCGGCTCGCTCGCCGATCGCCGTGAAGCTGCAATTTTCCCAGTGTCGCAAATCAGAGCGAAGCTCGGATATGTTCGCCGTATCGGTCTCGACAATAACCTCGATCCCGCGCTCTTGTAGATTCTGCGCCAGAGGGCACAGCGCCCCGGCGATCTGACGGCTGGAATATTTCCCGATCAGCGCGATGGTCTTTGGCACCACGCATCCGGAAGCGGTCACGGTGGCAGAATTGGGAGCGTCGTTCATGGCCGGAATTAAACCACAAATCGGCACATTTTCACCGTTAGGGTCGACTCGACGACCGACGATTCACTCGCATCGCGGTTTCTTTTGTAAAATCACCACATGCTCGACGAACGCTCCCGAACCCTGCTCAAAACCCTGATCGAACGCTACATTGCCGACGGCCAGCCGGTGGGGTCGCGCGCGCTATCGAAATTTTCCGGCCTGGACCTGTCGGCAGCGACCGTCCGCAACGTCATGGCCGACCTCGAAGATCTCGGCTTCATCGCCAGCCCGCATACCTCTGCTGGCCGCGTACCGACTTCGCGCGGATACCGCTTCTTCGTCGACAGCCTGCTCACGATCAAGCCACTCGAATCGGAAAAAATCCACAGTATCGAGGGGCAATTACATCCTTCGCATCCAAAACAACTGATCAGCAACGCCTCGCATCTCGTCTCCGAACTAACCCATTTCGCGGGCATTGTCCTGACCCCACGGCGCCAAGCCCCGAGAATCCGGCAGATCGAATTCGTCAGCCTGTCCGAGAAGCGCATCCTGCTCATCCTCGTCACCGCCGACGGCGACGTGCAAAACCGCATCCTGTTCACCGAACGCGCTTATTCGCCCTCCGAACTGGTCGAGGCCAGCAACTATCTCAACCAGCATTTCGCCGGCAAAGATTTCGAACAAATTCGCAGCCGCCTCAAGGACGACCTGATCCGGCTGCGCGGCGACCTGCAGGGCCTGATGGCAGCCGCACTCGCTGCCGGCGACGAGGCGCTGAACCGTTCCGACGAACGCTACGTCATCACCGGCGAACGCCATCTGCTCGAAGTCGAGGAACTGTCTTCGAACATGAAGCGCCTGCGTGAACTTTTCGACCTTTTCGAACAGCGTAGCGCGCTCATGCAACTGCTCGACGTCTCACATCGCGCCGAAGGCGTCCAGATCTTCATCGGCGGCGAATCCGGACTGGCCCCACTCGACGAATGCAGCGTCGTCACCGCGCCCTACGAAGTCGACGGTCAGGTCGTCGGCTCGGTCGGCGTCATCGGCCCGACGCGCATGGCTTACGAACGCGTCATCCCGATCGTGGACATCACGGCCAAGCTGCTCTCCTCCGCCCTCACCTACCAGGCCAACTCCTGATGCCCAAGCTGCTTGCCGAACCGGAGTATCGCCACGGCACACCGGCAAAGACAGGCGTTCTGCTGATCAACCTCGGCACGCCCGATGCGCCGACGACCCCGGCCGTGCGCCGCTATCTCAAGGAATTTCTCTCCGACCCGCGTGTCGTTGAAATTCCACGCCCGATCTGGTGGCTGATCCTGAACGGCATCATCCTGAACATCCGCCCAAAAAAATCGGCCGAGAAATACGCCGCGATCTGGACACCCGACGGTTCGCCGCTGAAAGTCCACAGCGAACAGCAGACAAAATTGCTGCGCGGCTTTCTTGGCCAGACAGGCCAGCATCTCCTAGTCGATTACGCCATGCGTTACGGCCAACCGTCGATCCCGGACACCCTCTCCCGCCTCAAAGCCGATGGCTGTACGCGCATTCTGCTATTGCCGCTCTATCCGCAATATTCGTCGAGTACCACGGCGACGGCGTTCGACGCCGCCTTCCGCTGGGCCGCAAGCGTGCGCAACCAGCCGGAAATCCGCACCGTACGCAGCTTCGCCGACGACTCCGGCTATATCGAAGCCCTGGCCAATAACGTCCGTGAGCATTGGGTGAAAAATCCGCGGCAAACTGATTCCTACCGCCTGATCATGAGCTTCCACGGCGTCCCCCGTTACACCCTCGACAAAGGCGACCCCTACCACTGCGAGTGCCAGAAAACCGGACGCCTGTTGGCCGAAGCCCTGGACCTGGGTGCTGACGAATACCAAATCTGTTTCCAGTCGCGCTTTGGCCGCGCCGAATGGCTCAAGCCCTACACCGCCCCGACGCTTGCCGAACTCGGCAAAAAAGGTATCGAGCGCGTCGACATCCTGTGTCCCGGCTTTCCATCCGATTGCCTGGAGACACTCGAAGAAATCGCCATGGAAGGCAAGGCGGAATTTCTTCAAGCCGGTGGCAAGGATTACCGCTACATTCCCTGTCTGAACGAACGCGATGACTGGATTCGCGCCCTAGCCGGCATCGCCGCCCGCCACCTCCAAGGCTGGCCGACTCGGGAACTTCGCGACACCGCCGCACTGGAAGCCAGCGCACAACGCGCCAAGGCCTTGGGCGCTGAACGCTGATCCCCAAAACCAATCACCACCGTTACAATTTTCCGCTCAAGCGAAGTCCGACGCGCGCCGTTAATCCGTGAAAGGATCACCGGAACCAAAGGAATTCGCCATGAAAATCGCCAGTGCCGCCGTCAGCATGGATTCGAGCCATGTCAGCCTGCAAAGGCTCGAAGTCAAGGAATCGCTGCGTGCCTGGGTCGGCAACCGCCGCCCTGACTTCGAGGGCGCCCGGCAACGCCCGGCGCTCTCCCCGTCATCCGATCAAGCCAGGCATTCCAGCCGCGTGGACATTTCGGATGCCGGCAAGGCGAAACAATCCCGGGAAACCGATGCCATCGACGAAAGCCTGCAGGCAGTTGAAAACGACCCGGTTCTGCGCCTGATCCGCGACATGATCGCCCGCCTGACCGGGCGAGAAGTCCAGGTGTTCGACGCCAGAAAGCTGCGCGGCAGCACCCCGCCCTCGGAAGTCCAGCCCCCCCCGCAATCCGGTGCCGCCGAACAAGCGCAACAGCCAGCCGGCTACGGCATAGAATACGACCGGCACGAGTCTTACAGCGAATTCGAACAGACAACGTTCAATGCTTCAGGAACCGTTGTCACCAGCGATGGACGGGAAATCAGCTTCGACCTGTCGCTGTCGATGAGCCGCAGTTACTACGAAGAGTCCGACGTCAGCCTCCGCCTCGGCGACGCCCGCCAGAAGCAGGATCCGCTGGTCATCAATTTCAACGGCAGCGCCGCGCAATTGACCGACCGACGCTTCGCCTTCGACCTCAACGCCGACGGTCAGACCGAAAACATCAACTTCGTTGCCAGCGGCAGCGGATTCCTTGCCATCGACCGCAACGCCGACGGCAAAATCAACGACGGTTCCGAACTATTCGGCGCACGCAGCGGCAACGGTTTCGCGGAATTGGCCGCGCTCGACGCCGACAAGAACGGCTGGATCGACGAGAACGACGCCGCCTACGACCAGCTACTCGTGTGGACCAAGGACGCCACCGGCAATGACCGGCTGACCTCGCTCAATCAAGCGAATGTTGGTGCAATCAGCCTCGCCCGCGTCGTGACGCCGTTCGACCTAAAAGACGCCGGTAACGAATTGCAGGGCCAAGTACGAACGAGTGGGATATTTTTGACCGAGGAAGGTCAGGTCGGGACAGTGCAACAGATCGACCTGACGGTTTGAGCGGGGAAAACATACTTAATCAACAGGCAATCCAGACACGACGAGAGACCGGAACATCAAGCCGTTAGTTGGCTTGTTCCAAGGATCGAAACGTCTCCCTTCCTTCCCGGCCTTTAGTTACGCCCGTTGCAGCCAAGGCGACTTTCCACTCACCCGCCAAGCACGCGCAGGATTTCCCGCCCGTAGGCTTCCAGCTTCTTCGCCCCGACACCGCCGATTTCGGCGAGCGCGTCGAGCGTATCCGGATTTTCCTTGGCCATCTCAGCCAGCGCGGCGTCGTGAAAGACGACATACGCCGGCAGGTTGTGTTCGCGCGCGATCTCCGCCCGCCATGCCTTGAGTGCTTCGAAACGCTGCATCTCTTCGTCGTCCATCGAGAGCGGCGTGCGCCGCGTCCTGCCGCGCGTCTCGGCGCTGCGTTTCGCCTTGCCAGCCGGCTTGGCCGGATGACGCAGAAGCAATCGTACTTCGCCGCGCAGGACGGCACGCGCGCTTTCGGTCAATTGCAGCGTACTGAATTCGCCCTCGACCTGCAGATGACCGAGCGCAATCAACTGGCGCAGGACAGCGCGCCACTGCACCTCGGACACGTCGGCGCCGATACCGAAGGTACTCAAACTCTGGTGCCCGTATTGTGCGACTTTCTCCGTCGCCTTCCCGCGCAGCACGTCGATCAGATGCACGGCCCCGAAGCGCTGGCCGCCGCCCTGATAAAAACGATAGACGCAGGACAGCGCCTTGCGTGCGGCTTCGGTCCCATCCCAGGTTTGCGGCGGCTGCAGGCAGTTGTCGCAAACGTTCTGGGGCGAAACGCAGGACGCGCGCTCCTCGCCGAAATAGGCCAGCAGGCGCCGGCGCCGGCAATCGTGCGCCTCTGCCAGCGACAGCAGCGCATCGAGTTTGCCGCGCTGGCTACGCTTGAACGCCTCGTCGGCCGGACTCTCATCGATCATCCGGCGCTGGTTGACCACGTCGGCCAGCCCGTAGGCCATCCAGGCGTCCGCCGGCAGCCCGTCGCGCCCGGCCCGGCCGGTTTCCTGATAATAGCTTTCGATGTTCTTCGGCAGATCCAGATGCGCAACAAAGCGAACATCTGGCTTGTCGATGCCCATACCGAAGGCGATCGTGGCGACCATCACGAGGCCCTCCTCGCGCAGGAATCGGTCCTGGTTCTCGCGCCGGGTCTCGGCGCTCATCCCGGCATGATAGGGCAGCGCAGGAATCCCCGACGCCGTCAGCCAATCCGCCGTCTCCTCGACCTTCTTGCGCGACAGACAGTACACGATGCCGGCATCGCCACTATGATCCTCACGGAGAAAAGTCAGCAGCTGCCGCCGCGTATCGCCCTTCTCGACGACCATGTAGCGGATGTTCGGCCGGTCGAAACTGCTGATGAAAACGCGAGCACTGCCCAGATCAAGCCGTTCGATGATATCGGCCCGCGTCAGCGCATCGGCGGTCGCCGTCAGGGCAATGCGCGGCACGCCGGGATAGCGCTCGTGCAGCACGTTGAGCGCCAGGTAGTCCTCGCGAAAATCATGCCCCCACTGGCTAACGCAATGCGCTTCGTCAATGGCGAACAGGCTAAGCAGCTCGCGCTCGCGCAACGCGTCGAGTTGTCCAAGCATGCGTGGCGTCGTCAGGCGCTCAGGCGCGACGTAGAGCATGACCAACCGGCCGCTCATCATCTCGCGCTCGATGCGCTGCACGTCGTCGAAGGCCAGGGTCGAGTTCAGGAAAGCGGCATGGACGCCGGCTTCCTCCAGCGCGCCGACCTGATCGTGCATCAGAGCGATCAGCGGACTGACCACCACCGCCACGCCGCGCCCGGCACGATGCCGTGCAATTGCCGGAATCTGGTAGCACAGGCTCTTGCCGCCACCAGTCGGCATCAGCACCAGCGCATCGCCGCCGTCGATCAGGTGCGCGACGATCTCGGCCTGCGCACCGCGGAAGGCGCTGTAGCCAAAGACTTCGTTAAGGATGACGGAAGGAGATGTGCAGGAAGTCGAATCGTGAAACACGGCGGAACGGCCTCAGCCAAGCCAAAGGCGGGCATGGTATACGAATTCGCCGCCGGCGGCGTTCAGATCACGGCGGCGCGAGTTCCAGATCGCAAGCAGCACTGCTTCCCTTAACCGCCGGCTGGCCAAGTTTTGCCAGCGCCTGACTGGCCGCGCGCGAGCGTTCGAGCACCTTGGAGATCAAGGTTTTGCGGAAACGTTCCTGCACCTCGTCCGAACTCAACTCCAGCGCCGCGCTGTTGATCTCGAGAAAAAGGCTTGGCTCCAGGGTAACCACCGTCGCATGCCGTTTCGAATCGCTCGGATGCAGCACGGCCATCTCGCCAATCACCTCGCCTTCGCCTAGTCGGCATAACGACTTGCCGCCGATGGAAACCTCAACGAAACCACTGACCAGCACGCCGAACAACTGGTTAGAATCGCCCTCGCGGATCAGCACCACCTTCTCGGCCACTTCGCGCCAGATGCTGATGCGCAGTACCTCCCAGAGTTCGATCTCTTCGAAATCGGCGAAAAACTCCAGGTTCTTGAGCCGTTCAAAATGCGCCGTATCCTGCTGCGTCGAATCGTCGTCGAGAATCTGGTAACGCACCGTCGATAGATCCTTGGCAAACTCGGCCCCGTTGCGATAGCGATTGTAGAGATCCTTCTCCAGCGCCTTCTTGATGACCGGATCGAGTCCCGCAGGCAAATTCGGGTTCAGCGCACAAACCGAAGGCGCATCCATATTGACGATTTTGTAGACCAACGCCCCTTGGTTGGTCGCCCGGAAAGGCAGACGCCCAGTCAGCAACTGAAAGAGCAAGACACCGAGCGAGTACAGATCGGTTTTCTGGTTCAACGGATAATTTTTGACTTGCTCGGGCGACATGTAGGCCGGCGAGCCAACGCCCATGACAAAGGTCGAATCTTTGTTCATATCCTTGTTCAGGTTCAGGGCCAACCCGAAATCAGTGATTTTGGGATTATCGTCCTTGTCGATCAGGATATTGGCCGGTTTGATATCGCGATGCACCACGCCCTGCCGAAACGCGTGATCAAGCGCCAAACAGCATTTGAAAATAATCCCGATCACACGGTGCATTGGCAACAATTGATTGATCGCGCAATACTTGTCGAGCGCCGTGCCATCGACGTACTCCATGACGATATAAGCCTGATTGCTCTCGACGATGGCATCGTAAATCTTGACGATATTGGGATGATCGAGACGACGTCCGACCGCCCCCTCGGTCTGAAAGAGCTTGCGCAAGCGGCGCGACATCGCCGCATTATCCTCGTTGAAACGAATCAGCTTGACCGCAACCTCGTCCTTCGAATCAGGATCGAGCGCCAGGTATACGGTCGCCGTCGCCCCCTTGCCGAGAGGACGAATGATTTCATATTTGCCAATCTTATCGAGCATGCTCAAACCAGTATGATTTTCCGCAACTAGGTCATTTTCCTGAGAAGAATCGTAGCAGCAGAAGTAGCCACCTGCCCATGATAAAACCCTCCCGGCAGAAAATTTGTTTTACCCCCTTGAAAAAACAAATCCAGCCCCAAGCTAACGAACGTTTTCCGGGAGATCACCAACATGCAACAGCAAGACAACACACCCAAAATCGAAGAATTCACCGAGAATCCGGCCGTCGCCGCTGAAGTAAGTTCAGCCCCGCAAGGCGACAGCACGCCGAGTCTTGAAGAAATGATCCGCCAGGCCGAACTGAAGGCGGAAGAACACCACGACGCCTGGCTGCGCGCCAAGGCCGAGACGGAAAATGTCCGTCGCCGCGCGCAGGAAGATATTGCCAAGGCATCCAAATTCGCCATCGAACGTTTTGCTGGAGAACTCCTGGCCGTCAAGGACAGCCTGGAAGCCGGATTGACGGCAGACACCCCCAGCTTGGACAGCCTGAAGTCCGGCACTGAGCTGACGCTCAAGCAACTCGTTGCCGCCTTTGAAAAAAACGGACTCAAAGAAATCAATCCAGTCGGTGAAAAATTCGACCCGAACTTCCATCAGGCCATCAGCATGATCGAGTCGGAGCAGGAAGCCAATACGGTCATCACCGTGCTGCAAAAAGGTTACCTGCTGGCCGAACGGGTCCTGCGACCGGCGCTGGTTGTCGTCGCCAAACCCAAGGCTTGAAATATATCTATAAACCCCCAATTAACGCACTGAAACCGACAAACAACGGGGAGCGTGGCGCTGAGCGAGTTCGACTGCTCACTCCTCACCCCAGACTCCTCACTTGAAAGGAACTGACATGGGCAAAATTATTGGCATTGACCTCGGCACGACAAACTCCTGCGTCGCCGTCATGGAAGGCGGCAAACCGAAGGTCATCGAAAACTCGGAAGGCGCGCGCACCACGCCGTCGATCGTCGCCTACGCCGACGAAGGTGAAATCCTGTGCGGCGCCCCAGCCAAACGCCAGGCCGTCACCAATCCGAAGAACACCCTCTTTGCAGTCAAGCGCCTGATCGGTCGCCGCTTCGAGGAAAAGGAAGTACAGAAGGACATCTCCCTGATGCCCTACAAGATTCTCAAGGCCGACAACGGCGACGCCTGGGTCGAAGCGCGCGGCAGCAAGATCGCCCCACCGCAGGTTTCCGCCGAAGTGCTGCGCAAAATGAAGAAAACCGCCGAAGACTACCTCGGCGAGGAAGTCACCGAAGCGGTCATTACCGTTCCGGCCTACTTCAACGACAGCCAGCGCCAGGCGACCAAGGACGCCGGCCGCATCGCCGGTCTCGAAGTCAAGCGCATCATCAACGAGCCGACTGCGGCCGCGCTCGCTTTCGGCATGGACAAGAAACAGGGCGACAAGAAAATCGCCGTCTATGACCTCGGCGGCGGCACCTTCGACATCTCGATCATCGAAATCGCCGAAATCGACGGCGAACACCAGTTCGAGGTGCTGTCGACCAACGGTGACACCTTCCTCGGCGGCGAAGACTTCGACCAGCGCCTGATCGACTACATCATCGAGGAATTCAAGAAGGAATCGGGCGTGAACCTGAAGGCCGACGTGCTGGCACTGCAGCGCCTGAAGGACGCTGCCGAAAAGGCCAAGATCGAGTTGTCGTCGAGCCAGCAGACCGAAATCAACCTGCCCTACATCACCGCCGACGCATCCGGTCCGAAGCACCTGACGCTGAAAATAACGCGCGCCAAGTTTGAATCGCTGGTTGACGAACTGGTCGAACGCACCATCGAACCGTGCCGCATCGCCATGAAGGACGCTGGTTGCAAGATCAGCGACATCGACGATGTGATCCTGGTCGGCGGCCAGACGCGCATGCCGAAAGTCATGGAGAAGGTGAAGGAATTCTTCGGCAAGGATCCGCGCCGCGACGTCAACCCCGATGAAGCCGTCGCCGTCGGCGCCGCTATCCAAGGCGGCGTGCTGCAAGGCGAAGTCAAGGACGTGCTGCTGCTCGACGTCACTCCGCTTTCCCTCGGCATCGAAACGCTGGGTAGCGTGATGACCAAGCTGATCCAGAAGAACACGACGATCCCGACCAAGGCCTCGCAGGTCTTCTCGACCGCCGACGACAACCAGTCGGCGGTGACCATCCACGTCCTGCAGGGCGAGCGCGAAATGGCCACCGGCAACAAGAGCCTCGGCCAGTTCAACCTGACCGACATCCCGCCGGCGCCGCGCGGCATGCCGCAGATCGAGGTCACCTTCGACATCGACGCCAACGGCATCCTGCACGTCTCGGCCAAGGACAAAGCGACCGGCAAGGAAAACAAGATCAAGATCCAGGCTTCGAGCGGCCTGTCCGAGGAAGAAGTGCAACGCATGGTGCAGGACGCCGAGTTGCACGCCGAGGAAGACCGGAAAGCGCACGAACTGGCCGACGCCCGCAACCAGTGCGACGGCATGATCCACATGGTCAAGAAATCACAAACCGAACACGGTGCTGAACTGAGCGACGAGGAAAAAGCCAACCTCGAAACCGCGATCAAGGAAGCCGAGGAAGCGATTCGTGGCAACGATCTCGACGCCATCAAGGCCAAAAGCGAGGCCCTCGGCACAGCGGCGCAGAAGCTGGGCGAGAAAGTTTACGCCAAGCAACAGGCCGAAGCAGCCGCAGCCGGCGCGGGTGCCGACGCAGGTTGCGGCAGCGAATGCGGCGACAGTTGCGACAGCAAGAAGAAGGACGACGATGTCGTCGATGCTGAATACACTGAAGTCAAGGACAAGAAGTAAGCTTCAGATGTGATGTCGGGGGCGGGGAGCGTATAATCGCGCCTCGCCCCTCCGCTTTACCTCTTCCGGTGCCCGATCCACATGGCAAAACGTGATTTTTACGACATCCTCGGCGTCAATCGTGACGCCTCCGACGACGATATCAAGAAGGCCTACCGTAAGCTGGCCATGAAACACCACCCGGACCGTAATCCGGACAATCCCAAGGCTGAGGATCATTTCAAGGAAGCCAAGGAAGCCTACGAAATTCTTTCCGATCCGCAAAAGCGCGCGGCGTACGACCAGTACGGCCACGCCGGCGTCGACCCGCAGGCTGGCGGTTTCGGCGGCGGCGGCTTCGGCGCCGGCGGCTTTTCCGACGCTTTCGGCGGCATTTTCGACGAAATCTTCGGTGGCGGCGGCGGACGCGGCGGACGCTCCAACATCTACCGCGGCGCCGACCTGCGCTACAACTTGGAAATCACCCTCGAGCAAGCCGCTTTCGGCACCGAGACCAAGATTCGCATTCCAACCATGGAAGCTTGCGACACTTGTAAAGGGACTGGGGCGAAATCAGGCACGCAACCCAAAACCTGCCCGACCTGCCAAGGTAGCGGCCAAGTCCGTCTGCAACAAGGTTTCTTCTCGATCCAGCAGACTTGCCCCAAGTGCCACGGCACTGGCAAGTTCGTCGCCGACCCCTGTGGTTCATGCCACGGCGCCGGACGCATCAAGCAACACAAAACCCTGGCCGTAAAAATCCCCGCCGGGGTCGATGAGGGCGATCGCATCCGCCTGTCCGGCGAGGGCGAACACGGCGTTAACGGCGGTCCATCGGGCGATCTCTACGTGCAGATTCATCTCAAACCGCACGCCGTCTTCCAGCGCGAACAGAACGACCTCCACTGCGAAATGCCGATCAGCTTCACCACGGCAGCCTTGGGCGGCGAAATCGAGATCCCGACACTCGACACCGTCGCCAAGATCAAGATTCCGGCTGAAACGCAAACTGGAAAAACCTTCCGCCTGCGCGGCAAGGGCATCAAGGGCGTGCGAAGCCATGCGCACGGTGACCTGCTCTGCCATGTCGTTGTCGAGACACCGGTCAACCTGACCGAGCGCCAGAAGGAGCTCCTCAGGGAATTGGAAGAGTCGAGCCGCGAAAACTCCGGACATCACAACCCAAGGGCAAATTCCTGGCTGGACAAGGTCAAAGAGTTTTTTGCCGGATAAAACTCCTTTGCGGGACGCACCAAACGAAGAGCCGGTCAATGCCGGCTCTTCGTTTTTCTGCATCGTCGACAGCGAAAAGCCTTCGCGTCGCGCACCACACCGGATTTATTTTCCCCGAGCGACAGTTTCCAGCGCCGTAACGTCGCCGATAAAGGACCGGCTTCCCGGTTCTCCCCGTGCCAAAATCTTTTCTCTCTGAAAAGCGGCTATGATCCGGCTCGCTGTTTCGGTGGTAACACCGAGCATAAGTCCGAGTTCATCGCGTGAGAAATTGAGAATCCGCGCCCCATTTTCGTCGACTCGCAAACGCAGCAGCAAGCGAGCCATCCTCGTACGTGCACTCACCCCCGTACTCGACAAATCGAGCAGCCATGACTCGGTTTCACGCAGCGCCGCCTGTAACCGCACCATCAAGCCCCACTGAAACACCGGATTTTCCAAACAAAGCTGACGAACCATAGACAAGGGAATCCAGCAAGCCCGAACTTCGCCGACCGTCATCGCTGTATGCCCATAGCCCCCCGCCAGCAACGCCTCGAGACCGGCAACATCCCCGGGTTTCAGAACCCGTACGATGCGTTGCGTGCCATCCCAGGCGGCGGCCATCAACTTGACGGCGCCGGTGCGCATCACCCAAACGCCCGTCGCTTCCGAATCACGATCAAACAATACTGCGCCGGACGGCGTTGCCGTATTGACAACATCCACATGCAAACTGGACACCGTCTCCGCCGACAATCCAGTAAAAAAGGAATTTTCGCGGCCGTCACAGGCGAGGCACTCGGCATTGCCGCGCCAAGCCGGACATTCGCGCAGGGGTTCCACGATTCAGGCGCGTCGCCAGGTCGTGCCGCCGGGGCCGTCCTCAAGCACGATACCGGCAGCGAGAAGCTCGTTACGGATGCGGTCGGCCTCGGCGAAGTTGCGGCCTTTCTTGGCTGCCACCCGCTCGGCGATCATCGACTCGATCGATTCATTAGTGATAGCCTGCCCCTCGTCCCTGCCGGCAACCGGCGCCGCCTGCAGGAAGGCCTGCGGATCGCGCCGGAGCAGGCCGAGCAGCCCGGCCAGCGCGCGCAACTGGCCGGCCGACGCCGGCGACTTGCCGCGGTTCACCTCCGTCGCCAGATCGAAAAGCACGGCGCAGGCTTCGGGGGTATTGAAATCGTCGTTCATTGCCTCCCGGAAACGCCGGGCATGGGCTTCCTCCCAGTCGATATCAATGTCTTCTGCAGGCACGGCCTTGAGCGCCGTATAGAGCCGCGCCAGTGCCTGACGCGCATCGTCAAGATGCACGTCCGAGTAGTTCAACGGACTGCGGTAATGTGCGCGCAGGATGAAGAAACGCACGACTTCGGCATCGTACTTTTTCAGCACCTCGCGGATCGTGAAAAAATTGCCCAGCGACTTCGACATCTTCTCGTCGTCGACGCGTACGAAACCGTTATGCATCCAGTAATTCACAAACTGGCAACCGTGAGCCCCCTCGGATTGGGCAATCTCGTTCTCATGATGAGGGAATTGCAAGTCCTGTCCGCCGCCATGAATATCGAAACGCTGCCCAAGCAAATCGGAACTCATTGCCGAACATTCAATATGCCAGCCGGGACGCCCATCGCCCCACGGCGACGACCAGCACGGCTCGCCCGCCTTGGCGCTCTTCCATAAGACGAAATCCAGCGGATCGCTCTTCGCCTGATCGATACCGACGCGTTCGCCGGCACGCAGGTCGTCCAGCGACTTACCGGAAAGCTTGCCGTAGCCGGGGAATTTGCGCACGGCAAAATTCACGTCGCCGTCCGTCGCTTTGTACGCCAACCCATTGCTTTCCAATTGACGGATCAGATCCAGCATCTGCGGAACGTATTCGGTCGCCCGCGGTTCATGGTCGGGCTTTTCAACACCAAGCGCTGCAGCGTCCTCGTTCATGAATGCGATGAAACGATCAGTCAACTGCCCAATGGTTTCGCCGTTTTCCTGCGCCCGCTTGATGATCTTGTCGTCGATATCGGTAATGTTGCGCACATAGGTCACACCGTAACCGCTCGCCCGCAACCAGCGCTGCACCATATCGAAAACGACAAGCACCCGAGCATGACCGAGGTGGCAATAGTCGTAGACGGTCATTCCGCAAACGTACATGCGGACCTTACCCGGTTCGAGGGGTACGAAATCCTGTTTTTCCCGTTTCAGGGTGTTGTAGATTTTCAGCATCTTTCGGCTCGAAAACACGTTGCGCGGGCCCGGCAACGCTCGGAAAATTTTGGGGTTCGCCCGACTTGTTGTTAGAATCTCGGGTTAGATTATCAACCTGCGGCCAGTATATCACAACGATGCAATCGACCCCCCAGACGCCTTTACTGGCAAGCCTTTGCAGCATTACCGCCGGCCTTCTCCTGACATTTTTCGCCGTCTCAGCCAACGCGCAATCGATCCCTGAAATCCAGCAGTTGGTGAAGCAGGGAAAAACATCGCAGGCCTTGGAGAAAGTCGACGCGCTTCTCGTCAGCAAACCCAAGGATGCCCAGGCGCGTTTCCAACGTGGCCTGATTCTGACAGACATGGGTCGCCAAGCCGAAGCCATTGCCGTCTTCACCAAATTGACCGAGGACTATCCCGAGCTTCCTGAACCCTACAACAACCTCGCCGTGCTGCATGCCCAGCAAAAACAATACAACAAGGCACGCCAAGCGCTGGAAATGGCGATCCGCACCCATCCGAGCTACTCCATCGCCCATGAAAACCTCGGCGATGTCTATGCAAAATTGGCGAGTCAAGCTTACGACAAAGCTTTGCAGCTCGATTCATCGAATTCAAAAACTCAAACCAAGCTGTCGATGATCAAGGAACTGATCGGAAGCTCGACGCCCCCCACCTCGAAACCGCACCCCGCGTCGAAGCCTGCTGTACCGGAACCGGTCAAGGTCGCCGTAGTCGAGCCGGCGAAGGCAGCCCCTCCGCCAGCGCAAAAAACCGTCGCTCCGCCCTCCGAACCGACACCGCCGCCGGCAAAAACTCCGGTTGAGAAAAAACCGGAGGCCAACCTGACCGTTGAAAAAACTCCCGCGAACGCAAACAGCGAAACGGAGATCGTCAAAACCCTGCATGCCTGGGCCAGCGCCTGGACGCGTAAGGACGTTAAGAGCTACCTCGCCTTCTATGCTGCCAGCTTCCAGACACCAAACGGCATGACACGCAAAGCCTGGGAGACACAACGCCATCAGCGCATCGACAAACCTGGAAAACTACAAGTATCGCTTGACGATATCAAGGTCACGATCAACGGAGACAAGGCAACGGTGCGCTTCCGCCAGCATTACACCTCTAGCACGCTGAAATCGTCGTCCGGCAAGACGATTGATTTCGTGAAATCGGGCGGCAAATGGCTGATTCATCAGGAACGCGTGAATTAATGTACCGAATCGCAATTGTCATTGGCCTGATCGCTGCCTTCGTGGCCGCATCCGTCATCCCTGCCGGCGCACACATCAAGACCGCGACATCACCGACAAACCTGCCGGCGGGGCTGCAATCGGAAAGAGGACTGGAATCCCAGCTTTTCCGGATTGTTACGGAAATCGACAACAACAACCTAGACAAAGCCTTGGAAAATACCGAGGCGCTGATCAAGGAATACCCAAATTTCCGCCTGGCCTATCTCATCAAAGGCGACCTCTTGCTGGCCCGTAGCGCACCGTTGTCAACTTTCGGCAACGCCGAAAACGTCCCACAGGAAAAACTGGACGATTTGCGCGATGAAATCATGGTCCGCCTGCGAGCCTACCGTGACCGGGCGACAACAACTGAAAATATCCCGCGTTATCTTCTTCAGATGCCGCCGGAGCAAAAGCACGCGATTGTTGTCGACACGCGTAAATCGAGGCTTTTCGTGTACGCGAATGACACAAAGGCCAACGGCCACCCACGCTTGGTTGCCGACTACTATATTTCGCAAGGCAAGCTCGGCGCCGGCAAAATGCGCGAGGGTGACAAGAAAACACCAACCGGCGTCTATCACGTCACATCGAGCCTCTCACCGAAAAAAGTCGGCGAGTTTTACGGCACCGGCGCTTTTCCGATCAACTACCCCAACGAATGGGACAAGCGACTCGGACGTAGCGGGCACGGCATCTGGTTGCACGGCACGCCACCCAACACCTTCTCGCGCCCCCCCAAAGCCTCGGACGGTTGCGTCGTGCTGGCTAACACCGATCTCGACGAACTGGCGACCAAGCTGCAGATCGGGATGACACCGGTCATCATCAGCGACTCGGTCGAATGGCTCACGCCAGACGAGTGGAAGAAGGAACGCAAGGATCTCATCGGCAGAATCGAGGCCTGGCGTCGCGACTGGGAAAGCCGGAATATCGATCGCTACATCAGCAATTACGCCAATGAATTTCAGAACAACGGACAGACATTAAAGGAATTCACCGAGCAAAAACGCCGGGTCAACGACGGGAAGGAGTGGATCAAGGTCAAACTATCCGACCTCTCCGTGTTTCGTAACCCGGGTAACGACGACATGGCGGTGGTGACCTTCGAACAGGATTATCAGAGCAACAACCTCACCAACCGGATGAAAAAACGCCAGTACTGGATCCGAGAAGACGGGACCTGGAAAATTCTCTACGAAGGAGCTGCATGAAAACCTTTAAGCTTATTGCCCTTGCTGCAGGCATCGCACTGTCGTCACTGGCATTCGCCGCCCCCACCGTTGAAATGCAGACGAATGCCGGCAAGATCGTTATCGAACTCGATTCGGCGAAAGCCCCGAGTACCGTCAAGAATTTTCTCCGCTACGCCAAGGAAGGCTTCTACGACGGCACCGTCTTCCACCGCGTCATCAACGGCTTCATGATCCAGGGCGGCGGCTTCACGGCCGACATGCGACAAAAGGACACCCACGAACCGATCCAGAACGAAGCGAAAAACGGCCTCAGGAACGAGCGCGGCACGATTGCCATGGCGCGTACCGGTGACCCGCATTCGGCAACCGCGCAGTTCTTCATCAACCACAAATCCAACCCCCCCCTCGATTATCCGTCACGCGACGGCTGGGGCTACGCCGTCTTCGGCAAGGTTACCCAGGGCATGGATATCGTGGACAAAATCGCCCAGGTCAGAACCGGCAGCCGCTATATCTATCAGGATGTTCCCGTCGAACCGGTCCTCATCCAGTCCGTCAAAATTCTCTCCGACAAATAACAGGAAACTTTCATGATCAAATTCCACACCAACTTCGGCACCATCGCCATCGAACTCGACGCTGAAAAGGCCCCGGAAACCGCCAAGAACTTCCTCGCCTACGCCGAGGCCGGACACTACGACAACACCATCTTCCACCGTGTCATCGACGGCTTCATGATCCAGGGCGGCGGCTTCGAACCGGGCATGAAGCAGAAGCCCTGCAACGCCCCCATCAAAAACGAAGCGGACAATGGTCTCAAGAACGACGCCTACACGATCGCCATGGCCCGCACCGGCGACCCGCATTCGGCAACGGCGCAGTTCTTCATCAACGTCGTAGACAATGACTTCCTCAACTTCCGCGCCCCCAACGCCAACGGCTGGGGCTATTGCGTCTTCGGCAAGGTCGTCGAGGGCACCGACGTCGTCGACAAGATCAAGGCCGTCAAGACCGGAAATTCCGGCTTCCATCAGGACGTGCCGAAAGAAGACGTCGTCATCGAACGTACCGAAATCTGCTGATTCTAAAAATAATTAGGCGGGTCCGAACACCATGATCCATTTCATCTCGGACCTGCATCTTTCCCCGCAAGCGCCGGACGTCACCCGCCTCTTCCTCGCCTACCTCGACGGTGCGGCACGCAAGGCGAAGCAGCTTTTCATCCTCGGCGACCTGTTCGAGGTCTGGCCGGGCGACGACTGTCTCGACGACCCCGAAGAGCCATTCAACCGGCAAATTGTCGAAACCTTGCGCAAGCTTGTTGACGCCGGCGTAGACATCTCGGTAATGCACGGCAACCGTGACTTCCTGCTCGGAGAAGAATTCGCTACGCGCAGCGGAACAACTCTGCTCGCCGACCCCTTCGTGCTTTCTGCTGACGGGTGGCAATTCATCCTCTCGCACGGCGATTCGCTGTGCTCCGACGACAAGGACTATCAGGCATTTCGCAACCAGGTACGTTCCCCCGCTTGGCGCACGGCCTTCCTGGGCAAACCGCTGGCCGAACGCAAAGCTATCGCCGCCGCACTACGCCGGCAAAGCGAGGATTCGAAGCAGGAAAAAGCTCGCTACCTGATGGACCTCAACGCCGTCGACACCGACGATTTCATCCGCCAGCACGGTTACGCGACTTTCATTCATGGCCACACGCACCAACCCGCTGTCCATAGACACCTGATCGACGGCATTCACGTCGAACGCTGGGTGCTTTCCGACTGGCGCGAAGATCGCGGCGAATATCTAGCTTGGGACGGAGAGCGACTCCATCGTGTCGCCCTCCCCGAGAGCAGCAAGGCTCAGTGTTAGAATTCCGACGACCGAAACATCTGTTCTACTGGAAACACCATGAACTCAACGGCTACTCACACCATCCCGCCCACCCTTGACGCGGAAATCGATCGTAACGTCGCCGCCGCACTGGCCGAAGATGTCGGTAGCGGCGACCTGACCGCCCAACTTGTCCCTGCCGAACGTGTCATCCGCGCCACGGTCGTTTCTCGCGAGAACGCTGTCCTCTGCGGCACCACCTGGTTTACGCGCTGCTTTGCCCGGCTCGACCCGTCAATCCAGATCGACTGGAAAGTAAGCGACGGCGACCGCATCGTGCCAGATCAGCTTCTTTGTGAAATCGAAGGCCCTGCACGCGCGTTGTTGACCGGCGAACGCACCGCGCTCAATTTTCTGCAACTCCTCTCCGGCGTAGCGACCAAAGCCCGGCAATACGCCGACATCGTCGCCGGCACGCGCGCCCAGATCGTGGATACGCGCAAGACGCTTCCCGGCCTGCGACTAGCACAAAAATTCGCCGTCAAATGCGGCGGCGGCGGCAACCACCGCCTGGGCCTCTATGACGCCATCCTGATCAAGGAAAACCATATTCTCGCCGCCGGCAGCATCGCTGCCGCCATGGCCGCAGCGAAGGAAGTCGCTGCGGCGTCCACGGTCACCTGCCAGTTCATCCAGGTCGAAGTCGAAACGCTGGACGAATTACGCCAGGCGCTCGATGCCGGAGCAAGAATGATTCTTCTCGACAACATGAGCAACGAGCAGATGCGTGAAGCCGTTTCTATCGCTGGTGGACGCGCCATCCTCGAAGCTTCTGGCAACGTTGGGCTTGACACCCTGCGCGGCATTGCCGAAACCGGTGTCGACCGCATCTCGATCGGTGGCCTGACCAAGGATGTGCGCGCACTCGACCTATCGATGCGTTTCAAGGACTAGGCTCGGAGCAGAAAGCGGGAGCGACTACGATTTTGGCAAACCTGATCCGGCTATAATCGGAACAAATGTAGAAGATTGCGTGTTGCACGTCGCGGCAAAACCAAAGAAAGGGGAGCAGCATGCTGTTTGCACTTTTTTATGTAGTCGCCATCACTATCCTGGTTTTGCATTTCACTGGCTTTCTGGCCCGGAACAATCTCGAATGGCTGGTGCTTGTTCTAGCCGCAGCGGTCTTCCCGGCTGTGATCTACCTCTAGCGCAACGCTGACGAAAAAGGCACCTTGCGGTGCCTTTTTCGTCATTCAGTGACCAGTTCGGAAGAATCAATAATTCAGTTCCCGGGCAATGAACTGCTTGACCGCGTCGGCGCAGACTGCCATCACCTCGACTCGCTGCGGCAAATCCTCGATGCCTTGCATCGACGCCGGACGCTCCGGTCGACACCCAAGCGCCTCGACAATCGTCTCTTCGAACTTAGCGGGCAAGGCGGTTTCGAGCACGATCATCGGCATTTCCGGCGAACGGTTCTCGGCGGCGACCTTGAGACCGTCAGCCGTATGCGTATCAACCATCACGCCATACTTTTCGTAGGTCGCCCGGATCGTCGCCAGACGATCGGCGTGGCTGCTCTTGCCCGAGACGAAGCTGAAATCGGGAAGCCGATTGTAATACGGCGTCCCCGAAAGATCGAAACTGCCGCCGGCATCGACCTTCGCCCACAATTCGCGAATGACTGCCGGATCGCGACCAACCAGATCGAAGATGAAGCGCTCGAAGTTCGATGCCTTCGAAATATCCATCGACGGGCTGGACGTCGCGTAGGTTTGCGCAGTGGACCGCGGCCGGTAGATGCCGGTATGGAAAAACTCGTCGAGCACGTCATTCTCGTTCGTTGCCAGCACCAGGCGACCGATCGGCAATCCCATCATGCGCGCGATATGGCCGGCGCAGATATTGCCAAAATTGCCGGAAGGCACGGCGAAGGCCACTTTCTCGTCGTTCGAGCGAGTCGCTGCAAAATAACCCTTGAAGTAATAGACGACCTGCGCCGCGACACGCGCCCAGTTGATCGAATTGACGGCGCCGATCTTGTACTTCGCTTTGAAGGCGTGATCGTTCGACACTGCCTTGACGATATCTTGCGCGTCGTCGAACATGCCGCGCACGGCGATATTGTAGATATTGGCATCCTGCAGCGAGTACATCTGCGCACGCTGAAAAGCACTCATCCGGCCGTGCGGCGACAGCATGAAAACCCGCACGCCGTGCTTGCCGCGCATTGCATATTCGGCGGCCGAGCCGGTGTCGCCTGAGGTTGCGCCGAGGATATTGATCTCTTCGCCCTTCTTCTCGAGAACGTATTCAAAGAGATTGCCGAGCAACTGCATGGCCATGTCCTTGAACGCCAGCGTCGGCCCATTGGACAGTTCGAGCAGCCCCAGGCCGGGTTCGAGCCAGCGCACCGGCGTAATCTCGGCGGCTCGGCCGGCGTCGCGTCCGTTGCAATACACTTCGGCGGTATAGGTCTTGTCGACGAGCGCCTTCAAGTCGGCCGCCGGAATATCGTCGATGAATTTCGAGAGGACGGCGAACGCCAGATCAGCGTAGGACAGGCCGCGCCATTCGTCGAGTTCGGCCTTTGTCACCAGGGGATAGGATTCCGGGAGATACAAGCCGCCGTCGGGCGCGAGACCGCCGAGCAGGATTTCGGTAAAGGATTTTTTCTGCGGGTTCAGTGCGTCGCCGCGGGTCGAAATATAGGGCATGGTCAGGACCGTCGATGAAACGTTGGTTAGCTCAAACGAGCGAGTTTACCATGCCGCCGAGCCACAACCGCCAACCGAAGATTCAGGATCTTCCAGATTCAGCCGACAACCACTCGATTCTTGCCGGCGAGCTTGGCCGTATAGGTGGCCGCGTCAGCGCGTCCAATAACCTGATCAAGCGCTTCGTCAGCGGCATGCGCGACGACCCCGGCGCTGAAAGTCATCCGCTTGCCGGTTCCGGTAATCGGCGTCGCCGAAAATTCCTGCAGAAAGCGGGAGACCGCGTTGACTGCATTCACCAACGTCGTATCCACGAGGATCAGAATGAACTCTTCGCCACCGAAACGGCAAAGGATGTCGGTCGGCCGCATCGATTTGTGCAGTGAATCGACCAGATGAATCAATGCCCGGTCACCCGCCTGATGGCCATAGTCGTCATTCATCGCTTTGAAATCGTCGAGGTCGATATGAACCAGTGCCAAGCCGTTTCCATTGCGCCGTGCGCGCGACAATTCCCGCTGATAAGCGTGCTCGAAGCCGCGACGGTTCAACGCTCCGGTCAGCGGATCGGTAAATGCCGCAGCATTGGCCTCCGCCAATGCTTTTTCGAGCTCGGCAATGCGCATCTCAGCGGCCAGCAATTCAAACATCCCGGCCTGCCTGACCACATCCTGCGGCAACGAAACCATCGCCGACGGGGCAATGGCCGGCGCCGCCGCTTGAGCAACAACGCAACGCGAAGCCGAGAGGCTCGACAGACGGCGATGCAGGCGGCGCGAGGCCGTGCGATGCGTCGGATTGCGTTGTAATTCGTTACGATTCATTGCATTCATTCCGTTGTGGTTTGCACACCCTGGGTGCCGGTCAGTCATTCAACGGAGCTAAAACCAGAATCTTTAGCCATTTATCAAAAATACATTTCAACGCTTTGTTAATAAACAGTTAATAGACAACATCAAAACAATCCAACGAAACAAAAAAATGCGGCTCCCGTTTAAGTCGGGAACCGCAATCTGGGCAACCACGCCAACGGCGTGGCGGAACGTATAAAATTACAACAACTCTTCCATGCGCAAGCGGGTCAGTTTGCCCTTGACCACGCTCAAAGCCTCAATCTTCGCAATAGCGGCATCAATGTTCTTTTCGCGTGTCTGGTGCGTGAGCATGATGATGTCGGTCTGTTCTTCGCCTTCGTCTGGCTCGCGCTGAATCATCGCGTCGATCGAGATGTGCTGGTCGGCGAGGATTCGGGTAATGTCGGCAAGCACACCGGGCTTGTCCTCGACCCGCAGGCGCAGATAGTAGCTGGTTGCCACCTCGGCCATCGGCAGGATCGGCAGATCGACGACGGCGTCGGGCTGGAAAGCCAGGTGCGGCACACGATGCTCGGGATCGGCCGTATGCATGCGGGTAACATCGACGAGATCGGCAATGACGGCAGAAGCAGTCGGCTCGGCACCGGCGCCCTTGCCGTAATACAACGTCGGCCCGACGGCGTCGCCATAGACCATCACTGCATTCATCGCGCCTTCGACATTAGCGATCAGGCGCTTGGCCGGAATCAAGGTCGGATGCACACGCAGTTCGACGCCCTCTTCCGTCCGCTTGGTGACCCCGAGCAGCTTGATGCGATAGCCCAGTTGCTCGGCGTATTTGATATCGGCGGCTTCGAGCTTGCTGATGCCTTCGATGTGCGCCTTGTCGAAACTCACCGGCGTGCCGAAGGCAATGGCGCTCATGATGGTGATCTTGTGCGCGGCATCGACGCCTTCGATGTCGAAGGTCGGATCGGCTTCGGCATAACCCAGACGCTGCGCTTCCTTGAGCACATCGGCGAAGGGCAAGCCCTTGTCGCGCATTTCGGACAGGATAAAGTTGGTGGTGCCGTTGATGATGCCGGCGATCCACTGGATGCGGTTAGCCGTCAGGCCTTCGCGCAACGCCTTAATAATAGGAATGCCCCCGGCGACAGCCGCCTCAAAGGCAACCGTAACCCCCTTCTTCTGTGCGGCGGCAAAAATCTCGTTGCCGTGCGTCGCCAGCAGCGCCTTGTTGGCGGTGACCACGTGCTTGCCGTTCTCGATGGCCTTGAGTACGAGTTCCTTGGCAACGCCGTAGCCGCCGATCAATTCAATGACGATATCAACTTCTGGATCGGCAACCACCGAGAAAGCATCGTCGGTCAAGCGACATGCACCACCGGTTATTTTCTTTGCATGGTCCAGATTTCTGTCGGCAACGACAGTAATCTGGATCGGCCGACCGGCGCGACGCGCAATTTCATCGGCATTGCGTTTCAGTACGGTAAACGTACCGCCGCCGACGGTACCAATCCCCAGGAGTCCAACATTGATCGGTTTCATTCAATTACCTTCCTAAAACAGAACGAGGGAATATGCATACCCTCGCGAAAATAAAATCGGTGTGCCCGTTGCCGCTGTACGCCAGAATCCAGCGCCAGCACCTGACATCCGTGCGAACGGGCCGTTTCTTCAAGCCAGTCGAACAACAACTTGCCAGCGCCAGTCGAACGCCGCGCTTCATCACTGACCAGATCGTCGACGTACAAGCGCCGTCCCTCGTAGGTGTTTTCGATAAGTCGCCACACGCTGACCGTAACGACCCGGTCGCCGTCGACAACCACCGCCATGCGCCCGCCATTGGCAAAGACTTCGCGCAGACGATCCGCATACGCAGGCGGCAACTGCGGCCGCAACTGCCGATGCACGCGTTCCGCCTCGACTAGCCAACCCGGCTCGATGACCTCGCCGGCATCGTCAGTGACCGCGATCACCTGCATTTCAGGTGCCGTGCCGCTTGCGATAACCTTCCAGGAAACGCGCGACGCGCCCGATCGCCTCGCGCAAATCGTCCTCGTGAGGCAGGAAAACCAGACGGAAATGATCCGGGTAAGGCCAGTTGAATCCTGTCCCTTGGACGAGAAGGACACGTTCTTCGCGCAAGAGTTCAGCGATGAATGCCTGGTCGTCCTCGATCGGATAAATCTCCGGATCAAGACGCGGGAACATGTACAACGTCGCCTTCGGCTTGACGCAGGTGACACCGGGAATGGCCGTGATCAGTTCGTGCGCAAGGTTGCGTTGCCGGCACATACGCCCGTTCGGCGCCACCAGATCGTCGATGCTCTGATAGCCGCCCAGAGCCGTCTGAATGCCGTACTGCCCCGGCACGTTGGCGCACAGGCGCATCGAAGCCAGCATATCCAGGCCTTCAATGTAATCGCGGGCATCACGCAAATCGCCCGACACCACCATCCAGCCGGCGCGATAACCACAGGAACGGTAATTCTTCGACAGCCCGTTGAAACTGATCGTCAGCACATCTTCGGACAACGAGGCCATCGCCGTATGGGTGGCACCGTCGTAAAGCACCTTGTCATACACCTCATCGGCATAGATGATCAGATTGTGCTCACGGGCAATCGCGATGATTTCGAGCAATACACTTTCCGGATACAAGGCGCCGGTCGGGTTGTTCGGATTGATGACGACGATAGCGCGTGTTTTCGGCGTAATCTTAGCGCGGATATCGTCCATGTCCGGCAACCATTCGTTTGCCTCGTCGCACAGATAATGACGCGGCGTCCCACCGGAAAGGCTCACGGCTGCCGTCCACAACGGATAATCCGGGGCCGGCACCAGCACTTCGTCGCCGATATTGAGCAAGGCATTCATTGCCATGACGATCAGCTCGGAAACACCATTGCCGATGTAGATATCCTCGAGCGTCACTCCTTTGATGCGCTTCTGCTGGGTATAGTGCATCACCGCCTTGCGCGCTGCGAAAATCCCCTTGGAATCCGAATAGCCGGCCGCGTTCGGCAGATTGCGGATCATGTCGAGCTGGATCTCCTCGGGCGAATCGAAACCGAACGAGGCCAGATTGCCGATATTCAGCTTGATGATCTTGTGCCCTTCGTCCTCCATCTGCTTGGCCTGCTGCAGAACGGGGCCGCGAATGTCATAACAGACATTGGCTAGTTTGTTCGACTTCAATACGGGTTTCATACGATCAACCATTACAGCCCGCCGAAAGCAGACCGTCCTTTCCTGAACATGTTCGGGATGCCGCAACGGCATCGCATTCACACACCTGCGAAATCCGCACGGCGAAAATATATAATCTTACTTTACCGTACCCCACACCGCAATTTCATGAAACTGCAACTTGCCCGAACCGAAGGCCTAAACACCTTTACCGCCTACGGAAGCGGCCATGTCTGCGTCAACGGAATCGCGTACAGCGGCAATCTCGTCGTCCTTCCCGACCGCCTCATTCACGGATGGACGCAAGCCTGCTTCGATACACTCTGCGCCGCCGACTTCGATTTCCTCGCCACGCTCGACGCTGAAATCTTTCTCCTCGGCACCGGAAATTGCCTGCGCTTTCCACGCCCTGATCTAACGCAAGCGCTGATGCTGTCGCGCAAGGGGCTTGAGGTCATGGACATTGCGGCCGTCTGCCGCACCTACAACGTACTGATCAACGAAGGGCGAAGAACGGCAGCCTGCCTCGTTTTCGACCCGGCCTGATTTCCCGAATAACAAACCGTCCGAACGGACAACCCGAATGAAACGTATCGCACTCAAAATCGACGTCGACACCTGTCAGGGCACGCTCTCCGGCGTTCCGGCGCTCATCAGTACACTCCAGCAGCACGAAGCGACCGGCACCTTCTTCTTCTCGCTCGGCCCCGACCGTACCGGCTGCGAGGATCGCCCCACCTCGCTAGCGCGACACTATGGCCTGCGCACGCGCCTCAACGGCCGCTACCTGCCCGCCCCCGACATCGGCAAACGCTGTGCGCAGGTTCTGCGCGACGCGAAAAACGCTGGCTTCGAGGTCGGAATTCACGCCTGGGATCGCGCCGGCTGGGAAATGAAAATCCAGAAAGCCGACCCCCCTTGGGTGGAAACGGAAATGAGCAAAGCCTGCGCGCGCTTCTCCGAAGTTTTTTCCGAGATCGCCCGCAGCCACGCTGCCGCCGGATGGCGGATGAACCGGCACGCGTTGCGCCTCACACAACGACTCGGTTTCTCCTACGCCAGCGACTGCCGCGGCGAACGCCCCTTCATCCCGGTCATCGACGGCGAAATCGTCACCTGTCCGCAGTTGCCGACCACCCTGCCGACGCTTGACGAAACGCTCATCGTCGAAGCCGGCAGCACGCCCGAACAGGCCGCCGACAAGATCGTCCAGATGTCCGCCGACATTGCCGGCGACCACGTCTTCACCCTGCGCGCCGAACTTGAAGGCATGAAACACGCAGGCGCCTTCGAGCGCATGCTCGCTGGCTGGAAAGACAAAGGCTATCAACTGATCAGCCTGCACGACCTGCTCGCTTCCCTGGACATCAAGGCGCTGCCGCGCCACGCCGTCCGCTTTGCAGAGATTCCCGGCCGGCCCGGACTGCGCATGATTCAAGGGCCGGAATTCCCCTTCGAGTAAACGACAAAGAGCGGCTTCCGCCGCCCTTTTCAATCGCCACAATCCGCCTTATTCGCGGTCGCCGGCAAACGCCATCAGCAGGTTGAGCAAGCTGACGAAAACGTTATACACGTCCAGATAAACCGCCAGCGTCGCCGAGATATAGTTCGTCTCGCCGCCGGTCACGATACGGCTGATGTCGTACAGGATGTACGCCGAGAACAGCATTACCGCCACTGCCGACACCGTCAGCGCCAGCGCCGGAATCTGGAAGAAAATGTTGGCGACCGACGCCAGCAGCAGCACGATCAGGCCGATGAACAGGAACTTGCCCATGAAGCTGAAGTCCTTCTTCGTCACCGTCGCCACGCCGGCCAGGGTGAAGAAGATGGCGCCCGTACCACCGGCCGCCGTCGCGATCAACATCGGGCCGTTCGAGAAACCGAGGGCCACCATCAGGATGCGCGACAGCATCAAGCCCATGAAGAAGGTGAAACCGAGCAACAGCGCCACGCCGAGCGAACTGTTCTTGTTGCGCTCGATCCCCCACATGAAAGCGAAGGCGATGCCGAAGAACACGAGCAGCGAAATCATCGGGCTGCCGGCGAAGAGCGAAAAGCCCATGCGGATGCCGACCAGGGCGCCAAGAACCGTCGGCACCATCGACAGGGCAAGCAGCATGTAGGTGTTGCGCAAGACCTTGTTCTGTTCAAGCGAAACTTCGCGGGTAGCCTGACCGGTGTATTGATACTGCGGTAGCATGGATTCCTCCTCCAGAAATAATGTTGCCTAACTAAGACGGCGCAAGGGTGCCACAAGTTGCGCCGCAAGGGGTAACAGATTGTAACGTCCCGCACCGATCGCCGCCGACAAACGCGCCAACTTTCATCTCAAGCGCAAACGTGGCAAAATGACGACCCCGCCAGCCATGGCGGCCTGCCGTCGAAACCCCGGAGGTGTGGCAGAGTGGTCGATTGCACCGGTCTTGAAAACCGGCAACGGGCAACCGTTCGTGAGTTCGAATCTCACCGCCTCCGCCAAACGACAGGAACCCCGGCAAACTGCCCGGCGTTATCTACCTAGTTCCACGCCCCGCCTCAAAATACCGACACTTCATTCCAAAACGATATTCCGGTAGGATTGTTGCCTGTCACTTTTCCGCCTCGGATAGTGATGAATGCATAAACAGAAAACTGTCTATTTCCGGCTTGTCTCATGGGATTCGGCATGTCCTGACTTCCAGATTAGGCGACACTTTTGACTTCAATAAATTTAACCTCTAACCCCATACGGAGGCACACTTGTTCACAAAAGACCAAATCGAACAACTTGAGGCCGAATTCGAAAAGTGGCAAGAATTTCTTAATTTTGTATTGGGTGTTTTTTGTTTTAACACTGCACTTACTTGCCTAGGATTACAATCGCCACGACTTTATGGCTCGTTTGCTGTTGCTTTCTTCTTGGCTGCAGGTATCCTTGGCGCCAGAAAGTTTCCTCCTACCTATAAGAGACTTCGCGACGCCAAGCAGCGAACCCCTGAAGAAGACATTTGGTTCCGTGGTATCCGAGATCGTTTTCTTGGCTTTCCTGCAATTCTCAAAAACTTCTCGCTTTACTGGCTAGGTCTGGTCACATTGGCTTTTGTAGCAGGAGGAATACTCAAAAATGTATAGTCCCAACAGCAGCTCCAGAAGGACGCATCGCCCCCCCACCCAACTTAATTCGTTGGGCATCGCAATAACATCGTAACCTCAACCATTAGAGCAGTCGCGAACAAATCTACATCCATCATGGACAACAAACCGTCTGACGACATTAATGAATTGAATCGAATCGTCTGGCGGACGGCAACCTCAGGGCGCTTAGAGCGCTTCGCTAAGCTTCTTAACGACCCTGAGGCCCAAAAGCACTTCGACGAAACTTTTGTAACAAAGCTAAGCACGAAAATTGAACACCTTTTTCGATTAATTTTCTTACTTGGAGGGATTTACGCCATACTCATGTTGTCGCTATTTGCCGCACAAGACCCTAATAAGTCAGAGTTTCAAATTCTTGGTTACAGCTTCAAGAATCTTGGGTACTACAAGGAGTTTCTACTTTTCGCCGCAGCCCTACTTTCACCTATCTCCAGCGGCATCTCTGCTTATCATCGATACCTTTCCGAACTCAGGAAAATCGCGCTAAAGAAGCTATACCCAAACCCTCAAATCCTTGAATTCGTGACCCACATTTACTCTGATGGGTACTCCGATCCATTGCTCAAGGATAGTCAATCTGAACACATCAAGCCCCACGGTTTTACAGTTTTCCTGGTAGCCGCCTTTGGGATTGTTTTTCTCGCCGTCCTAATTGCGTTTCTTGCTTCCTCTTTTATTCTGCAAATCGCCGTAATTTACGATGTCGCGAACAACCCGTCCTCATCGCCGTTCATAAATCGCTTCATTGTTGGATTTTCACTAAGTGCAATCGCACTTTCTTGGCTAATTGCCCTTCTTCAACTTCCGTTGCCTGAAGTGGACCTAGGCGGCTACATCAAGCTCAGTAAACTGCGCAAAAGCAACCAACAGATGTACCAAGAAACCATGAAACGACTCTCAGCAGTCTCGGCAAGACGAGAGCGAGCATGGTCTATAGGATCTGCAGTGGCAATATTCGTTTTTACCTATTCCGCAATAGGCATCGTGCTGCCTTCACAAGTTCAACAGAATCTTTGGCCACTTTTGTTCAAGTCGCTCCCAGGAATAGCGTTAGTTGTCATCGTTGCAACCTCTGTTGTCTCTAGGATCAAGAGCACAATCTATCGCTCTTACTTTCGAAAATACCCGGAAGGCTCCGACCCTGAGTTCAAATCGTTTTCTCGCGCGACTAAGTTCATTAGCCTCACTCGTCTTGCGCTAACGTTCATTGCCTCAATCGCGTATAGCTTGGCAGTCAACGAATGAACCACATGTCATTATCTCTCAGCAACATATCTCTTTCGGATTTCTAGAAAGATTAAGCACTTTGCCCCTTTGCCCCCGCTTTTCCCGAGGCCGTCAAGCGGCAGTAGCGTTCTGCGCGATGGGTGCCCGTGCAACTAAAGGGGTCAGAGTTATTTGAAGCATCAAAAGGGGTCGGTGACATTTGACAATTCAAAATCACTTTAACCCCCTAGCCACTGCTGTATTGCACTGGTTATCTGCCGCCCAGTCAAAAATCACCTTGAACGGCAGCTTCTCCATCCAGCGAACTCAGCCCCCCACACGTTGCCGTCATTCGACTTTTCGGAAGTTCAATGGCAGCTAGTCAGTGAAGGCTATCGCGCGTCCCCATGCCGATGAAAGCCTCGATACCTTCCTCTTGGATGTCTTTGAGCACCTCGTCAAGAGCAGCCTGGTCGGTCTCGAATTCGCCGTCCCACACAGTTGAGTTGTTGTATTGATCGACGACTTCAGCCGTCCAGCCGGTGTCAGGCATGCGATAGCATGCATATCTCAATCGTTTTTTCGCCCTCGGAATAGCTGCGTTGCAGGGTTGAATAGATCAGATCATTTTCGTCGTACATATGAGATAAAGTGCGATGGCAGGAGGAAGACGGGATTTTCTCACGAAGTACCCAAAGATGGCTTTTATGACTGCCATTGGTGTCGGCTACCAATGGGGTCTGACTTCTTAAAATTTAGCCATATTGCCCATTCGGCCCCACGTTGCCGAAGGCCGTCAGGCGGCGTCCTGCGCGATGATGGCTTGTACCATGTTCAGTTTTTTCAAGCCATCGGCACTGCTCAACGCAGCCATTTATTCAGCGCTTGTCCTGCTCTTCCTGCGCCTCCAGCCACATGGCGTTGACGATGGCGAAGAGGACGGCGAAGGCCGTGCCGAGAACCCAGGTGAAGTACCACATGATCGTTCCTTTCCTCAGTAGGCCGAACGGTCGTTGGCCTTGATGTATTCGACGGTGAGTTTGCCGCGCATGACGCGGTAGGCCCAGCCGGTGTAGGCGATGATGATCGGCGTCATGATCAGGGCGACCCAGAATATGATGCCCAGCGTGCGCTGGCTGGAGACGCAATCCCAGACGGTGAGGCTGCTCGCCGGATCGGTGTTCGACGGCAGGACGAAGGGGAAGATCGCGACGCCGGCCGTAAAGATGATGCCGAGTTCGGCGATGGCACTGCTGATGAAGGCCAGCATGCCGCGCCTGGCGAGCGCGAAGACGATGCTCAGCACGCCGCCGATGAAGCCGAGCGCCGGCAGAACATAGAGCAGCGGATACAGCCTGAAATTGCGCATCCAGGCGCCCGCTTCCATGACGACGGTCTTGTCGAGCGGGTTGAGCCCATCGCCGGGGGAAAACGGCGACGTGATCAGGTAACCCTGCATGCCGGCGACAAAGAAACCGCCGACGGCGAAGCCGGCGATCATGATCAGGGCAGCGACGATCGAGGCCATTCGCGCGCGCTGCTGGATGTCGCCTTCGGTGCGTAGGATGAGGTAGTTCGCGCCGTGGCAGACGAGCATGGACAAACTGACGACGCCGGCGACGAGAGCAAACGGGCTGAACAGCCCCCAGAAGCTGCCGGTATAGACCGGCATCATGCTGTTCTCGAAATGGAAAGGAACACCCTGGATGACGTTGCCGAAGGCGACGCCGAAAACCAGCGCCGGCACGGCACTGCCGACGAAAATTCCCCAGTCCCAGGTATTACGCCAGCGCGGGTCGGCAACCTTGCTGCGGTAGTCGAAGCCGACCGGCCGGAAAAACAAGGCCCAGAGGACCGCCAGCATGGCGAAGTAGAAGCCCGAAAATACGGTGGCGTAAACCAGCGGCCAGGCGGCAAAGAGAGCGCCGCCGGCGGTGACGAACCAGACCTGGTTACCCTCCCAGTGCGGGCCGACCGAATTGAGGATGGCCCGCCGTTCTTCGTCAGCCTTGCCGACAAAAGGCAAGAGTGTGCCGACACCCATATCGTGGCCGTCCATGATCGCGAAGCCGAGAAGAAGGACGCCAACGAGCAGCCACCAGATGATTTTCAAGGTCATGTAATCAAGCATTTCAAGCCCCCTTGGCGGAAATGGCGGGTTCACCCGCATCTTCATGGTGATAGCGACCGGTGCCAAGACTGGACGGACCGAGCCGGGCGTACTTAAACATCAGGAATAGCTCGGCGACGAGCAGCAGCGTGTAAAAAATCAGGAAACCGGAGAGCGAGAAAATCAGGCTGCCGGTGCTCAGCGTCGATGTCGATAAATGCGTTGGCAGCACACCATGGATCGTCCACGGCTGGCGACCGTATTCGGCGACAAACCAACCCATCTCGCAAGCGATCCAGGGCAAGGGTATGGTCCACAAAGCCCATTTCAACAGCCAAGGCTTATTAAGGTCGTTTTTCGCGGCGAAGAAAAAGGAACACGCAAACAAGGCCAAGAAGAGCATCGATAACCCGACCATGAGGCGGAAGCCCCAGAACAGCGGCGCCACCGCCGGGATCGCGTCGTCGACCGCCTTGGCGATCATCTCCGGCGTCGCTTGGCTGACGTCGGCAACATACTTCTTCAAGAGCAGGCCGTAACCCAGATCGGTCTTGACGGCGTTGAAGGCGGCGAGCAGTTCCGGATTCTTCGGGTCCTGGCGCAATTTTTCCAGCGCCTTGACGGCGACGATGCCGGTGCCGATACGCTTGACGGTCCGCGCTTCGATTTCGTCGAAGCCGGGGATCGTCTTGTCCGTCGAGCGGGTACCGATCAGGCCCATGACGTAGGGAATGTGGATTTCCATGTGGGTGACGCGTTTCTCTTCGTCGGGAAAGCCGAAGAGCGTCAGCCCGGCGGGCGCCGGCTCGGTTTTCCACATCGCCTCGATGGCGGCCATCTTGCTATCCTGCGCTTCCGCCGTGGTATAGCCGGACTCGTCGCCAAGGACGATGACCGACAAGGCCGACGCCAGACCGAACGATGCAGCAATGCGGAAGGAACGACGGGCAAATTCGACATCCCGACCCTTGAGCAGATACCAGGCGCTGACGCCGAGAACGAAAACCGAACCGGTCACGTAGCCGGCGCTAAGGGTATGCACGAACTTGGCCTGGGCGACGGGGTTGAAGACGACATCCCAGAAACTGGTCATTTCCATGCGCATCGTCACCGGGTTGAACTCGGAACCGACCGGATTCTGCATCCAGCCGTTGGCGATGAGGATGAGCAAGGCCGAAAGATTGGAACCGATGGCCACCAGGAACGTAACCGCGAGATGCCCGAGTTTGGACAGGCGATCCCAGCCGAAAAAGAACAGGCCGACCATCGTCGATTCAAGGAAGAAGGCCAGCAAACCCTCGATGGCCAGCGGCGCGCCGAAGATGTCGCCGACGTAATGCGAGTAATAGGCCCAGTTGGTGCCGAACTGGAATTCCATGGTCAGCCCGGTGGTCACGCCGAGCGCGAAATTGATCCCGAACAGCTTGCCCCAGAACTTGGTCATGTCACGGTAGATTTCCTTGCCGGTCATGACGTAAACCGACTCCATGATCGCCAGCAGGAACGACAACCCCAATGTCAGCGGCACGAACAGGAAGTGGTAGAACGCTGTCGCCGCGAACTGCAGACGGGACAAGTCGACAAGGGATTCACTGATCATGGGGGGGTCCTTTGCGAGCCTGATGATGAATGGGTTTCTGACGCGGTGCTCCCGGACAGGAAAGCAGCGTCCATACGATGGACGACCTCGGTTTTTTTCACCGGGTCGCTGAAAAAAGCGAACTTGATGGCAACGATGAGAACCACCTTGATGAGCAGGACCAGCGCAATTTCGCGGGCGAACGAAGGCTTGGCGTCCCCATTGCGGATCGGATCTCCCTTCGATTGCGAATCGATTCTATTCATGGTTTTTTATTATCAACGCTATCCAGCGTACCAACACTCGACGGGCAAGAATAGCTTTGCGTGCCTTCAGCCGGAAATCATGACAACCACAAGCGGCAAAGGTTCAATCAACATGCCGGCTATTCCACAGACCAGAGATTAAGGACCGTTGACATGCAAGATGCTAGCGAATCCATGGAAAACGGCTTTCGTATGGAATTGCTCCCCCGTCGGCGTGTAACATGACGCGATCAACAACAAAGGGCTTTCGCAAACCAATCACCTTGGGGACCATGATGACAAACGACAACGCAACCCAGGAACGACAAATCGAGCGCAGGCCGGTTACGCTCGATCTCGAACCGGAGGTTTACGAGTTTTTCCACCGTAAGGCGCAAGCCGCCGGGGTGAGCCTCGAATCCTACCTGTGCAGCACCCTCTCTATCGTTCTCGGCTGCAAGGCTTTCAGCAAGATGTCGCCCTGTCCGCCAGATGCCGAAAAGACATCCTGCCCGAAAAATGGATAAGTCGGCTAGCTGACCTCCCAGTTGAAATAGTACGACTCCAAAATCGATCTGTTGCGAACCTGTACGGCGCCACGCGATCCAATTTAAGCCGTCCTGCAAGTGAGGGGCTGGCCTTGCCAACACAAAGGAGCAGATCATGGAAAAACCGGAGTCGACGTTTTGCGATCTCGCCGCGAAAAGCTGCAAACCGTGCGAGGGCGGGGTTGCGCCACTGTCTCAGGCGAAAATCAACCGCCTGCTGCAAAATCTGAGCGGCTGGTCGCAAGCCGGCAACGAACTGGTCAAGACCTTTGTTTTTAAGAATTACTACGAGACAATGGCCTTCGTAAACGCCACGGCCTGGATCTCGCATCGGGAAAACCACCACCCCGACCTGGAAGTCGGCTACCGCCAATGCGTCGTGCGCTATTCGACGCACGCCATCGGCGGCCTGTCCGAAAACGATTTCATCTGCGCGGCGAAGATCGACGCCCTCCTCGCCGACGACAACCTAGCCGGGAAGCCGTCCTGACGGCCTGAAAAAGTTGCATGCGCACCGTTTCGGGCACAGTCCGGAGCGGTATGCCGGCTTATCCACGCTGCACGGCGTCACGCGGGACAACACAAGACCACCGTGAAATTTCGCTCAACGCTGCCAGCGAACCCGCAGCAGGTTCTCCGCTTCGTTGTAATGAAATTCCAGTTCGCCCTGATAGGCGTGGTTCAGGGCATCGCCGATATCGCGCGCCAGGTGGATATCCGTCGTCGTCAGCAGAACGCCTTCCAGCGAATCCTCGACGGCCATGATGCGCGCCAGCGGATCGTTCGCTTTCATCTTTTCCTCATGGTGACGTATCAACCCCATCAGCTCGTCGCGATGGCTCGCGAAAAAATCGCCGCCGACTTCGACGAAACCGGCCGGAAAGCGATCACGAATGCGGTGACACGCCGGACACACGATCTCTACGGCCCCCGCCGGCTTATCACCCCATTGCCAGCGACCGGCATGGTAGACGGCGCCGCACTCCGGACACACCACCGGCTCGTGCAGCTTTCCCTTGAGTTTATAGCTGTCGTGAACGCGTTCCTGTCGCAACTGATCGCGGCGGACCGCAACAAAACCGGCATTAGATGAACGAGATGCCATGATTGCCCCCTTTCCCGAGAAAATCTCATCCTTACGGACTCAGGATAGACACCCATATCTGGCAGTTCAATGCCGAATCACGGGCGCAACAGGCAATCGTGCTCCGTTTCTGGAGCTGGCGTATACACTCCTTTTCCTGAGCATGCCGAAGCCCCCGTTTTCAGGGGCGCCGCTTCGACAAGCCCAGGCCAAAAGACATCAGGCGTAGGACGGAGCAAACGCCTTTTCCGGTTCCGCAACCGGGCCGTTTTCACTCCAGTAGGGCGACAGCTTGCGCAATTGCGCGATGATCGGCGGCACAGCCTCGATCACGCTGTCAATTTCCACCTCGGTGTTGTAGCGCGAGAGCGAAAAGCGGATCGTGCCGTGCGCGGCCGTGTAGGGCACGCCCATGGAACGCAGCACATGCGAGGGTTCCAGCGAACCCGAGGTGCAGGCCGAGCCGCTGGAGGCGGCGATGCCCTGCTTGTTGAGCAGGAGCAGGATGCCCTCGCCTTCGACGTATTCGAAGGCAATGCTCGCCGTGTTCGGCAGACGGTTGGTGGTGTCGCCGTTGATGAAGGCGTTCGGCACCCTGGCCAGGATGCCGGCTTCTAGGCGGTCGCGCAGGCGCTTGACCTCCGTGTTCTCGTAGGCCATGTGCTCCATCGCCAGTTGCGAAGCGACGCCCAGACCGACGATCGACGCCGAATTCTCGGTGCCGGCACGACGACCGCGTTCCTGGTGACCGCCTCGCAGCAGCGGCCGGAAGCGCGTGTTGCGGCGCAGGTAAAGCACGCCGACGCCCTTGGGCGCGTGCAACTTGTGTCCGGAGAGCGAGAGCATGTCGATCTTCGTCTTCTTGAGGTCGATCGCGACCTTGCCGACGGCCTGCACGGCGTCGGTATGGAACATCGCACCGACAGCGTGCGCCATCGCGGCCATTTCCTCGACCGGAAAAATCGTGCCGGTCTCGTTGTTCGCCCACATCGCCGAAACGATGGCCGTGCGCGGCGACAGCAGCGACTTGTACTCGTCGAGGTCGATCCGTCCTTTCTTATCGACCCCGAGCCGATGCACGACCACGCCGTCCTTTTCCAGATAGTCGCAGAGCGTCAGGATCGCCGGATGTTCGACGACGGTGGTGATGATCTGGTTGCGCTCCGGCTGAGCCTTCAACGCCGAGAGAATCGCCGTCGAATCGGACTCGGTGCCACAGGAGGTGAAAACGATCTCGGAATCGAATTCAGCACCGAGCAGCGCCTGCACCTGTCCGCGCGCATCCTTCAGACCCTGCGCGACCTTGTTGCCGAAGCTGTGCATCGACGAAGCGTTGCCGAACTGCTCGGTGAAATACGGAAGCATCGCCTCGACGACCGCCGGATCGCAGGCCGTCGTCGCGTTGTTGTCGAGGTAGATCGGTTTCATGATGTGTCCTTCAATAGCGATTAACCACAACGAACGCAACGGGCACAACGAAATTCAAAAGCATTCCTTCATTTCCGTCATTGCCTGAACTGTTAGCGTCAGCGGTTGCACATGATTTCGCTCTTCGTCGTGGTCGTTGTGCCCGTTGTGGTAAAAAAACTTCACCGTCTCGCCGACATCGTCAGCAGGCTCGCCGGCAGCAACTGGACGAATTCGCCCAACGCTTCGACAAGCTCCGCCTGGATGCCGGACAACGTGGCCTGTTCCATCATGCAGCCCTGGCAAGCACCCTTGAGATTGACGTAGATGTTCTTGCCGTCGACCTCGACGATTTCGATGTCGCCGTGATCGCGCTGCAGCATGGGCCGGATCGCCTCGATGGTTTCCTCGATCTTGCGCATGCGCTGGAAGTTCGTGAGTTTCGAAGGCTTGCGGCTTTCAGGCATCGCAATCGGCTTAACCTCGAGAGCCGGCGCCGTGCAGCGTTCGCCGGCGACCTTGGTCAGAATTTCCTCGATGCCTTCGTGACAGCTCGAACAACCGCCGCCGGCCTTGGTGTAATTGGTGACCTGTTCAACGGTAGTCAGATTATTGGCGCGCACCACGTCTTCGATCATGACCGAATCAATGGCGAAGCATTTGCACACCAACTCGCCTTCCTCGTGATCGTCACTCCAGACCTCGCCGCGATAGTTGGCGACCGCCGCCTGCAAGGCTTCGCGGCCCATCACCGAGCAGTGCATCTTCTCCGGCGGCAGGCCGTCGAGATAGTCGGCAATATCCTGATTGCTGACTTCGAGCGCCTCGTCAAGCGTCTTGCCCTTGACGATCTCGGTCAGCGCGGACGACGACGCGATTGCCGATCCGCAACCGAAGGTCTGGAAATGCGCATCGATAATCCGTTCGCTATCTGGGTCGACCTTCAGCATCAGGCGCAAGGCATCGCCGCACTTGATTGAACCGACATCACCCACCGCGTTCGCCTCTTCCAGCGGCCCCGCGTTGCGGGGATTGAAGAAGTGTTCGCGAACCTTTTCAGAATAATCCCACATGATGCCGCTCCTTAATGACCAATAAATCGATTAACCACAGCGCTCACATTGAGGAGCCAGTGAATATCAGCGAAATTCGTGCCAGTTCTCGCCGCGTTCGCCGTGGTTAATTAATCGCCCAATTTCCGTCAGACCGTCACCGGCATACCGGAATAGGTGTAGCAGGCTTTCGGACAGACGCGTCCGCAGGCGCCGCAACCGATACAGTCGCCAGCGTTCTTGAGCGTCATGACCGAAGCGGTGTCGTCCTCATCGTAATCTTCGTCGTCATCCAGCTCCCATTCCTCGCCACGCACGATCAGATCGAGCACGTCGCGTGGACACACTTTGTAGCAACGTCCACAACCGATGCACGTTTTTGGGTTCAGGGCGGTGACGAATTGGGGCTCCCAGACGGTGCCGTTCAAAGTCAATCCGGTTATGTTTTCCATCTCACTCTCCTTTATTGATATTCAAAAAATGTTTGCGTCACTGCAGCCGCCGACGCGGGTCAAAGCCCGGCCACGACCGGGTATCTGCCGATGATTTCCAGTGCCACCGAGAGATGCTTGTCGGCCTCGGTCTTCATCTTCGAAAGACTGTCAAAACCAAAGCGGTGCGCTTCGCGCAAGGTGCGATCAAGCACCACGAGCTTGCCGACCGTGATCAGCACGCGGCCGAACCCCTCGTGCGAAAGATGCACCAGCGAAACGGCCATCAGGCGGCATTCTTTTTCGATGAGCACAGCAATGGCGTTGTAGAAAGCCCTGATGCAAGCGAGGGTGATTTCATCGGGATCGCCGATCAACGGAATTTCCGCCTTGCGCTCTTTGGTCAGCACCAAGGGTTCGAGCAGGGATTCAGCGGGCTGCCCGTCGAACTGGCCGTAACTGTCGAGAGCCCGCATCTGACGAATCATTTCCTTGATGAAATCGGTGTCGCGAACGGGATCATTGGCGAAGGGGGGTGAAACCAACGTTGAATTCATAAAGTCTCTCCTGATTGAAATCGGTTTGAACGCTCCGCATTGGGCAGCTGAGGCGAATCGGCAGCGCACACAGCGGAAGTGAATTCGGGGTGATACATGCGCTCAGAAATTTGCCGGACCACCAGCAAGCCGGCGGCGAACCCGAAAATAGCGCCGAGCACGGCGGCCGCGTCGCCTGGATAAACTGAACTTGCGAGATAAGCACCCAGCAACAGAAATGACGGAGGCAACATGTAACCGAGCAGCGCCGCCTGCGTAATCGAGGCTGCCGGCATGGTTACGGCCACCTGATCGCCGATCCGTGCCGACTGCGGCAGCGACAACTCAACCACCTGCGTTTTGCCGGTCGAGCAGGTGCTGCGGCTGCCGCAGGAAGCGCAAGCGGCCTCGACCTCCATGCGGACCCGCGCCACGCCGCGCACGAAGCCGACGACTTCGCCGCGCCGCTCGACATGGTTCATGGCGCCGCTCATCATTCCTGCCACCCCTCTTCCGCCATGCGGTCGAAGCGATCGTTGCCGCTCTCGCGCTTGATGCGGTGATCGATCCAGGACACGCCGCCCTCGCGGATCGCCTGGCTCAACTGGACGAGCAAGGCGTCAATTGGCGCTTCGGCTTCCAGGCGCACCGGCTGCACGCCGGTGGCGAGCAACTGGCGCACCGCCGAGCCGCCGACGGCCAGGCAATACACGGCCGCGCAACCGGCGAGCGCGGCGATCCGGTCGGCGAGCTTGTCTTCGTTGCCGTCCATCGACTCGACCGAAAACTCGGCGACCTCGACCAGCTTCGTCCGTTCGCCGTCGAGGCCATAAATGGCAAATCCGAGCGAAGCGCCGAAATGCTGATCGACCGTGGCCCGGTCCGAAGTGGCGAAGGCGATCTTGAGCACGTTCGGCACCTCGTTAGTGGCGGACCACGCCAACGCCAGTTTGCGTCCGTTCGGATGCGGACACGTCGCCGGTTCGGTAGATGGATCGGTAGGCAGGAATTTCATGATGCTGCCCCAAGAAAAGGTTGGCGATATCAAACAAGGCTTGCCGCCCCAAGCGGTAGCCCGACCAGCCACGTGCGTAGCCGCCGACTTGATCGTAGAGCGGAAAACCAGCGCGCAGTAAGGGAATGCCCAGGCGATTGGCGACTTCGACGCCGTGCGAGTTGCTGATCAGCATCTGTGCGCCATTCGCCGCCGCATCGTGCTCAAGATCGTCCAGATCGCCGACCCTGACCATCTCGCAGGGCACGCTTTCCAGCACGGCGGCACGCGCCGGCGTCACGGCGCTCACCACCTCCGCACCCATGCCGACCAGCAGATCGGACAAGCCTTTGAGCAAATCCGGGTCGAGGCCGAACGCCACGCGCAGAAAGCCGGTCATGAAATGCGTGTCGACCATCGCATCCTGAAGCTGCGCCCGATGCCGCTCGATCTTTGCCGGTACCGAGACACCGGAGATGTCGGACAACGCCTGCGAAAACCGGTCGCAGGCATCGAGCCCGATCAGATGATCGAAACGGAAGCTGGGCACGCCGGTGCGTACTTCGAGCCGATCAGCGGCGGCGCCGATCGAACGCCCGATGACCAACGTGGCGATCGATTCGCCCAAGGTCGCGATTTCGGCCAGCGGCGTTCCGCCCAGCGTCAACGGCGTATGCTGCTTGTCGACCAGGTGCCCGTCGAGTGAATCGCCGATATCGGGCACCACCACCGGGCGCAGCCCGAAGGCTTCGATCCAGTCCTTGATGGCCTCGATGTCGCCCGGTGTCAGCATCGACGAGGCCAGCACGTTGACCTGGCGATGCCGCCGCCCTACGTGGCGGGTTTCGGGGACCAGCGTATCGATGATCGCATCGAGCGCCAGGGCGAAGCCGCTTTCGAAACAGCCGGCGAAATCAGGCGTATTTACCGGCACGACCGCCGTCGCCGCATGTTCCGGATGTTTGGCGCGGAATTCGCGCACCAGGCGCAGGATATCCGTGCCCTGTGTCTCGGAAAGCCCCGTCGTCGGTAGGCCAATCACCTCCGGCGCGCTCTTCTCGCAGATCGTCTTCAGGCCGTCGATCACGTTGTCGTCGGCGTTCATCACCGTGGCGATCTGGTCCATCGCCGTCGTCTGCAGCGGAATCGGCTCGCGGAAATGACGCACGAAGAACACCTTGCCGAAAGCGGTGCACCCTTGCGCACCGTGCAGCATCGGCAGGGCGTTGCGCAGCCCCAGGAAAGCCAGCGCAGCGCCGATCGGTTGGCTGGCCTTGAGCGGACCGACGGTCAGCGGCTTGGAGATGCGGGCGATTTCAGCCATGTCTTTTCCTCGACCTCAAGCGGAAACCGGCAAGCCGGCTGATTTCTGCGCAGCCCACGGCGACGGCTTGCGCACGGACTCCCAGACCGGACTTTCGATCGTCAGCGCCAGTTGCCGCGCCATCTCGAGCATGCCGGTATAGCCGGCGTAGGCGTATTCACGCTCCTGATTGACATCGAGGAACGGAATGCGCGCTTTCATCGCGGTATAAAGATTGCGCCCGCCGGCGATCAGCACGTCGGCGCCCTTCTCGTGGTACACCTTGAGCAGGCCGGCCGGGTTGCCATCCTCGATCATGTGCGCGTCTTCACCGAGCAGATCACGGATACGGTCCTTGTCGTCCTCGGTCGACTTGCGCACGCCGGTCGCCACCACGTCCATACCGAGATCACGCAGCGCCGAAATGATCGACCACGACTTCACGCCGCCGGTGTAGAGCAAGGCGCGCTTGCCGGCGAGCCGCGTACGCCAGGGTTCGAGTTGCGCGTAGGCCTTGGTCTCCTCGCGGGCGATCAGCGCCTCGGTACGCTCCGTCAGGTCGGCATCGCCAAGTAAACTGGCAAACTCGCGCAAGGCGTTCGAGGTGTCGGTCACGCCGTAGAAACTGCCTTCGAAATAGGGAACGCCCCACTTTTCATTCAAGTTGCGAGCCACGTTGAGCAGTGCGTTCGAACACACGACCATCGAAGCCTCGGCGCGATGCATGGTCTGGACTTCCCGGAAACGCGCATCGCCCGAGAGCGAACCGATGATGCGTAAACCGAGTTCATCGAACAACGGTGCGACATGCCAGAACTCGCCGCGGATGTTGTATTCGGCAATCATCGCGATGTCATGAACCTTGATGCCCGGCCGTTGCGCCGATTCGGGAACCGGATCCGGCTCGCGGGTACCGATGACATGGTCGAACATGGTCTGGCCGGCGATGCGGTCGCCAAGTTTCTTGGAACCATAGAAACCGGCCGCATCGACCGGAATCACCGGCACGCCCCAGCGTGCCGCCGCGTCCTTGCACAAGGCGGGCATATCCTCGCCTATCATCGCCGTGACGCAGGTCGCATAAACGAATACGGCTGCCGGAGAGTAAGTATCGATCGCCTGCTTGATGGCGTGGAACAGCTTTTTCTCGCTGCGCCCCATCACGATATCCTGCTCGGACAGATCCGTGGTCATGCCCAGGCGGTAGAACGCCGGCCCGGTTGTCCGCGTGCCACGGTTGTCCCACGAATCGCCGGTGCAGGCGATCGGTCCGTGAACAATGTGCGCCACGTCGGCGATCGGGAACAGGGTAATCTGGGCGCCATCAAAGGGACAGCCGCCAGCGGTGGCGCCGGGCTTCGGGCGCGTGCACCCGCCTTTGGCCTTGTTCGCATTATTGGCGCAGGCCGGTTCGTCGATCAGCAGGGCGATGTCGCTGGACTTCATCTTGGCATCCTTTCACGGGATGTCCTGCAATCGTCATGCCAGAGCAAAACTGCTGGTTTTTCAAGGCATTGCCAGCAACACGCTTTGTGACAATCGCGACACGCGGGTGCTTTTCAGGAGGATTGTTTGTCCGGAATGCGACATTTGTGAATCCGTCTCAACCACCACGGCGAACGCATATGCACTCTGATGATCAGCGAAGCTCACGGCGAAACACTCGAAAGGCAAGAAACTGTTTGAGCACTGTCGGTGTAATACTGGCGCCCCGAACCGCTCGTGGTTGGAAGAAGTCTTGCTTATTGACCGGCAGACAGGCCATTCATGAAACGAGCATAACCATGCCAGACGCACCTAACCGCCAAGCCTTCCAACCGGACAATCTCGCCCCTGGCCTTCTCCAAAGTCATTGCACAATCATAGGAATCGCAGTATCAACCGTTGAGTTGCGTTTGCCCCGGCGATGATCAAGCGACTTTAGACGGCAAACCTTTTGCGCAAGAAACGCATGACCCCGCCGAGCAACGGCAACTGCATGTAGAGTTCTTCTGCGGCGTCCCAGTAATCACGGTGATAAACGACCCGGCCGTCGACACCGAACTTCACGTGCGACGCACCCCGCAGCACCAGCGTCCGCGGCCGGCCCCAGGTACGAACGCCGCAACTGAATTGCCAGATGAGCAAGGCCACCTCTCCCTCGGACAATTTTTCGTTGACGACAAATTTCGGAGAATCCGTCTGTCGGAACATATGCTCGAAGATGCGCCGGATCGCCGTAACGCCTCGCACTTCGTTGAATGGGTCCTTGAAATACGCCTCAGGATGGTAAAACTCGGGAAAGCGGGCAAGGCTCTCCGGCGTCAGTTCCTCATAAAACGCGATCAGCCGATCGACCTCCATCTCACCCTCCCGTCAACCGCCGGATCAGCGGAAAGTAGAACCGATAAGGCAGATGTGACAGCAACTTGAGCAATCGGGTAAAACGTTTGGGGAAGTGGATTTCGAAAGCACCACTGGAAAAACCACCGATCAATGCCTTTGCCGCTTCTTCCGGACTTAGCAGTGCCGGCATGGCGAAGTCGTTTTTTGCGGTCAGCCGGGTTTGCACAAAACCAGGATTGATCACCCAGACGCCGATGCCGCGGGGCGCAAGATCGAGATGCAAGCACTCAGCCAAGTGGATCAGTGCGGCCTTGCCCGGACCGTAGCATAAGGCCTTGGGCAGGCCGCGATAGCCGGCCACGCTGGCGACAAAGGCAATGCCGCCGCCCGGCTGCAAGTCGTCGATCACGGCGCTCAGCAAGCGCAAAGCCCCGTTGAAGTTGATCTCGATCACCTGCTCCGCCCGCATCAAGTCGAAATCCTGGGCACGCATCGGCACATAATCTCCCGCCAAATAAATGACCAGATCGATCCCGCCCCAGGCGGCGATCAAGATACGACGCGCCTCGGCAAGTTGCGTCGCGTCGGTCGCATCGCAGGCTAACAACTGCGCGCCGTCGATACCGAGGGCCTGCAGTTTGTCGGCCGAACGGGCCGACAAGGCCAGCCGTGCCCCGCACCCGGCCAACTGATGCGCCAGCGCCGCGCCGATGCCGGTCGAGGCGCCAACCAACCAGACGCGCTTGCCCTTCCATTCGACGATTTTCGGATTCATGACATCCTTCCTGTTTTCGCCATCTCAGCGTTTGACAAAGGTCAACGACACCTCGCCCAGACCGATCCCCCATTTCGACATGTATGAACGATTCAGCATCACCCGCTCGTCCATGAGGAACATCCAGTCATCGAAGTCGACGTGCCAGGTCTTGCCATCCAGCGGCAAGGCGAGTACATAACGCCAGCGCAAGGCGTTGCCGGCGACTTCACCGACAGCCTCGCCGACCACGTCATCGGCCGTCCCGCGATAGGTGCCATCCGGCTGGCGCTTCAGGGTCCACACGCGGCGGGAAGTGGTCCCGTCGGACCACGAAAAATGCTCGTCGAGCACCCCGGTTTCGCCCTCCCAGCGGGCGTCGATGACCACGTGGAAACGCTTCTTGACTTCGCCGGAACGGCCCTGAAACATGCCCCAGGCGTCGAGCGTGCCATTCAAGTACTGCTTCAGATCGAGCGAAGGCGTCTCGTGACGGTACTGTTCGACCCCATTCGATGCGCAAGCCGTCAGGCCCAGAGAGAAGAGTGCGGCGGTCAACATTTTCATGATCGAATCTCCAGTAAATCGCGCCAGCGCCAGAGCAGCAGGGCCGCCAGCAACTTGAAGGCCAGGGGCAACAACGCGTACGCAAAAGTCAGCGCCCCGAGTCCGCTGGCGGTACCCGGCTCGTAGCCGAGCAGATCCAGAAAGGGCAAGGCGAGACCGGCTGCCAGTGCCAGATTGAGTTTGGCGATAAAGTTCCAGACGCCAAAACACGCCCCGGCCTGACCCTGGCGTTCGCCGAGATCGGCCGCGATCGCTGCCGGCAGGGAAAGATCGGCCCCCAAAGCCAACCCGGAAGCCAGGCAGATCAGCGTATAAGCCGCCACATCGCCGTTGCCGATCAAGCCGGCACCGGCAAAGGCAATCATCGCCAGCCACAGTGACGCCAGCCAGGCGCGAACCCGTCCCACGCGACCGGCCAGACGCACCCAGAACGGCAAGGAAGCGGCCCCGGCAATGAAATACAAGGCCAACAAAGGCCCGCTCGCGGCCGTGGCGCCGATGACGTCGGCCACGAAGAAGAGAAAGAGCGTTGCCGGCAGTGCGGCGGCAATGCCATTCACGACGAAAACGCCGAGCAAACGCCGGAACGCCTGATCGGCAAGCGCCCGGCGCAGGCTGGCGAACAAAGGCGCTGCAGAACTCGCTGTCACCTGCCCGACGCCAAAGCCGGAAAAGAGCGCTAGCGCGGCAATCAGCAGCAAGGGGGGCAAGACCCAGGATAGCCGTTCGGTTCCCAGACTCAGGTCATTGGCGATGAACCCCGGCAATGCGGCCGCCAGGACGACGCCGACCAGACCAAAACCTTCCCGGGACGCCGTCAGGCGTGTTCGTGCGGCCGAATCCCGCCCGGCTGCCGCCCCCCAGGCCTGATAAGCCACGGATGCCGCAGAAAAGGCCAGATAGGTCAGCATCAGCGTAACGACCAGCCAAAGTCCCGAATGGACGGCCGGCGGATTGAACAAGGCGATGAAGCCGACGACAAAGGGAGGGAGCGAGACGGCGAGCATGTGCGGACGTGACACGCGGTCGGCCAGCCAGCCCAGCCAGGGATCGATCACGGCGTCGAACAATCGCGCCCCGAGCAAGATGACGCCGAGCACGGCGAGGTCGATCCCCGTCGTTTCCGAGTAATAGCGCGGCAGATGGACATAGACCGGAAGGGCCGCGAACGCCAGCGGCAAACCGAGTGCGCCATAAGCCAGAACCCTCGCGTGTGTCATCAGACCGCCTCGCGCTTGAGTAAATCGGCACGCAATCCCGGCGCGCTGGTGCGCGGATCGAGCCAGATGGCAAAGAAGGCCTCGGCGAAGCCCGGCGAGTCGATGATGCCTAGCAGACGGTCGCCCTGATAAAAACGGGCCACGCCGTCTCGATAGACCCCGGTCAAATGATCGCCGGGAGTGACATCGGGGAAGATCCGCTGCATTTGCTCGCCCCACGCGCTCAATTGCGATTCATTGCCGACAAAGCGCCGCATTTCTTCGACGCTGGCTTCGGCAATCGCCCTGCCACGGATCGTGCGCTTGTAATCCAGACGTAAAGCGAGTGGGGGCTGCAGCGGGTCGTCTCCGGCCCAAAGCGTTGCTTCGTAGACAAGGAATCCGAAACGGCGGAACGATCCCTGCCCCCAGCGCTTCATCCCGACCAGGACTTCGGTGCTGGCCGCCGCAGGCAAAGGCCAGAGCAAAGCGGGCAGCGCCGCCAGGGCGAGCATCAGGACTCGCCTGCGGCCCGATGCCGGCCCCTCAGCGATGCACGAGTTCAAACTGGACGACATCGATATTCCCGGCCAGGAAGCCGGCCTCGCAATAACTCAGATAGAGCCGCCACAGGCGACGGAAGGTCTCGTCGAAGCCAAGCGCCGCAATCTGCGGCCATTGCTTCTCGAATGCCAACCGCCAGACGGCAAGCGTGCGTGCGTAATCCCGCCCGAAGGCAAAAGAATCCGTGACCCGCAAACCGCGGCTTTCGGCTGCGCGATGAAAGGCACTTGGGGACGGCAACATGCCGCCGGGGAAAATGTACTGCTGGATAAAATCGGTTCCCCGCCGATAGGCTGCAAAAAGGTCGTCGCGAATGACGATACTCTGGATCACCGCCCGACCGCCCGGCTTCAGTGCCTGGGCAACGGTGCTGAAATAGGCCGGCCACCATTGCTCGCCGACCGCCTCGAACATCTCGATAGAAACGATATGGTCGAACTGCTCCCGCATGTCGCGATAATCCTGCAAACGCAGATCGGCTTGCGGCACGCGCTGCCGCGCCCAGTCCAACTGCGCCGGCGACAGGGTCAGCCCGGTCACGTCCAGTCCGCGCTGCACGGCCAGTTCCGCAAACCCCCCCCAGCCGCAACCGATTTCAAGCACGCGCTCTCCCGATTTCGCCTGCAGGCGGTCAAGAATGCGACCATACTTGGCGGCCTGGGCAGATAACAAGGATCCGTCATCCTCGGGACGATACAAAGCCGAGGAATAGCTCATGCTTGGGTCCAACCACAGGCGGTAAAACGCGTTGCCCAGATCGTAGTGCGCCATGATGTTACGCTTGCTGCCGGCCCGGCTGTTGCGGTTGAACAGATGCCGCAGGCGTGCCGCCAGGAGCTGCCGCCAGGAACCGTAGATCGCTTTGCCCAACGCCTCCCGGTTGCGCGCCAGCAAGGCCAGGAGTCCGGTCACGTCGGGCGAATCCCACAGCCCGTCGAGGTAGGCTTCGGCCAAACCGATATCGCCACGCGCCAGAACCCGAGCGAACACGGACTCATCATGCACCTGCAGGCTGACACCGGCATCGCCGTCACCGAACACGGCACACGTCCCGTCGGGAAGACGGATTTCAAGCATTCCCCCGCTCAGCTTTTCGAGCAAACCGAAAACGATCCGGGTATCGCGCGCCAATGAAGAGGAGGTACACAAGCTCATGGTCTGGGGAAGTGTGGTGGTCATTTGATTGATTCCTCCATGGGACGGTTGACGGGATGTGCGCCTCGAAAAGGGACGCCTTTGAGCCATAGCTTGAGCGCTTGCCAGTGGATACGGAAGAGGATGCCCAATGTCAGCAAGGGCATACGTAAGAAAGCCTTGATGAGGTTGCCTGCCAACCAGTTCTGCGGCCGACCGGAAATGGACGTCAGCAGCAGTTCGCCCTCGGCATCGTCATAATCGATGTGAGCGACCTGGAGCGAATGTTGGAGCAGAAAGCGGAATCGGTAGCCGCCTTCAACTTCATTGAAGGGCGAAACGTGGAAAACTTTTTGCGCATGTATCTGATCACCGTCATCGAGCGCCTCGCCGCCACGATGCAGGAGATAACTGTGCGTTCCGCCAAAGGTGTTGTTTACTTCGGCCAGCACGGCGATCAACTGCCCGCTTGAATCGTGGCAGTACCATAAGCTGACCGGATTGAACACGTAACCCAGCAGCCTGGGGAAGGTCTGCAGGACGATCTCTCCGCCGATGGGCAAGCCGTGTTCGCGGAGCAGAGACTCGATCCACGGCAGCAGCGGCCGACCGTCGCGCGGACCGTGATCCCGCGTATAAAAACTGAAGAGGTTGAATCTATCGACACCAAAAACCAGGCATTTGGCCTTCTCCAGGTGACGCAGCGGCAATTGCACGTACATGACAGGATAGACAAAGGCATTGACCGCCGGACGCAAGCGACGGTGCATGACATGCCCCATCAATATTCTGGGGAGCGGAATCATGGTGCTGTCCTGTCGCATCTCAAACCACGCTGAGCTTGGCGGCGGATTCGGCAAAGCCGCCCTGCCAGGGCGCCCGGATACCGAGTCCGTTGGCCACGAGCAGCGCCGATTGCAAGCCGTCCTCGTGGAAACCGTAGCGGCCCCAGGCACCGGCCAACCAGATGCCGCCTTCCCCTTGTGCCGAACCCAGCAACTTCTGGGCGGCGATTGCCGCAGCGTCAAAAATGGGGTGGGCATAATCGAATTCGGCGATGATTCGGGCCGGGTCGGGTTCACGCGGCGGATTCAGCGTCACGATCACCGGCGTGGTGAAGGGAACCGGCTGCAGACGGTTGATCAGATACGACACGCCGACCGGCCGGGAATCGCCCTCTCCGCCCGGCGCAGCCCCGTCGGCCACATAGTTCCAGGCCGACCAAAGCGCCCGGTCGCGCGGCAACAAGGCGGCATCGGTATGCAGCACGGCGCGGTTCGGCTGATAACGAATCGCCTCGAGCACCTTGCGTTGGTTCAGGCTGGCCGTATCGCCGAGGATGGCACGCGCCTGGTCGCTGTGACAGGCCATCACCACCTGATCGAAACGTTCGCGGCCATGGGCATGCGCCACGTAAAGGCCATCGGCTTCGCGAACAACGGCGCTGACCGGACAAGCGGGACGAACGTCGTCGAGGAGAGCCGTGATTCTCCGGACGTATTCACGGCCGCCCCCCTTGACCGTACGCCATGCCGGCCTGTCGAAAACCTGGAGCAGCCCGTGGTTCTGACAGAAGCGAACCAGCGTGGCGAGCGGCATGTCGAGCATTTGACCGGTCGGGCAGGACCAAATGGCCGCCGCCATGGGCAACAGGTACCAATGGGCAAACGCTGGCGAGTAGTTGCCTTCGTCGAGATAGTCGCGCAGGCTGCGCGAGTCGTCAGGATGCCGCTGCAGCCAGGCCGTACTTTCGCGATTAAAGCGCAGGATATCCGCGAGCATGCGCCAGAATGCCGGCCGCACCAGATTGCGCTTCTGCCCGAAAACCGTCGCCAGATTGCTGCCGGCCCATTCAAGCGCGGGTTGTTCAAGGCTGACCGAAAAAGTCATCTCGGTTTCGACACTTTCGACTCCGAGGAGTGAAAACATGGCGATCAGGTTGGGATAGGTCTTTTCGTTGAACACCAGGAATCCGGTATCGACCGGGTGTGTCATGCCCTCCAGGGTTAGATCAACGGTATGCGTGTGCCCGCCCAGATAATCGCCGGCTTCGAACAGCGTCACGTCATGCGACCGGGAGAGGAGCCAGGCAGCGGCAAGGCCAGAAATCCCGGCGCCGACGACGGCGATACGCTGTTTCATGGGGAATCTTGCGTTCATGGAATCCTCCTATGTCCTCAGGAATTCATCGATCTTCCGCCGCAGTTTCGGAGCATCCGGCGCGGTCAATGTTGAAAAAGCCGCGACACGGGTCGCATCTCGATTGATCAGGTATTTATGGAAATTCCACTTCGGTGCGCTCCCCGTGATTTCCGCCAGTTGCCGGAAGAAAGGATGCGCTTCGGACCCCGAGACGACCGTCTTGGCGAACATCGGAAAATCGACGCCGTAGTTCAGGCGGCAGAACGCAGCAATTTCGGGTTCGCTCCCCGGCTCCTGACCGCCAAAGTCGTTGGCAGGAAAACCGAGGACGACAAAACCGGCGTCTTTCAAGCCGCCATAAAGCCGTTGCAGCCCGTCGTACTGACCCGTGAACCCGCATTCGCTGGCTGTATTCACGACCAGAATCACCTGCCCTTCAAATTGGCGGAGCGGCACCGGCCGGCCATCGGCCAAAGCGGGAAAGGTATGGTCAAGCAACGCCAGAGAAACTTTCCCGGACTCGACGGAGGACACCACGGGCGGCGTGCTGAACAAACTGATCATTTGCTGCCAAAGTGCATTCGCGTTCATTGCAACCTCGCATTTTGTCCTGGACAAACAAACTCTTTGTTCGTAACATAATAAACAAAACGCGACTTGTCAACGTTTTGTCTAACTTTTGTTCAGGACAATCATGGACACTCCAACCTATAACATCGCCGCCGTCGAACGTGACACCGGCTTATCAAAGGACGTTCTCCGCATGTGGGAACGGCGCTACGGTTTTCCGGAACCGGCCCGAGACCACAATGGCGAACGCCTCTACACTACCGAGCAGATCGAGCGACTGCGCCTGATCAAACGCCTGATGGATCAAGGCCATCGGCCCGGAAAACTGATGGCGACGAGCACAGAAGAACTCACCTTGCTTGCGCCGCGCCGCGCCAGAGCGCCCGACCCCGGCGCGACCCGATGCGACGCCGCCGATCTCGAACAACTTCTCGCCCTGATCAAACAACACGATGCCAGCGCGTATGCGCACGCCCTTCACCAACGCTTGATTCGACAGGGCATGGATTACTTTGTTCAGGACATTGTTGCGCCGCTCACGCATCGCGTCGGGGAAGCCTGGGAAGACGGACGGTTCCAGGTGTTTGAAGAGCATTTGTTTACCGAACTGACCAAACGGGTGCTGCGGCAAGCCATCGCCGCCCTGCCCGGCGGAACCGGATCACCGCGCGTGCTGTTGACGAGCGTGCCGGATGAACAGCACATTCTCGGCTTGCTCATGATCGAGGCCTTGCTCGCTCTCGACGGCGCCGAATGCATCCCGCTCGGCACCCAGATGCCGGTCATCGAAATCAGCCGCGCCGCCGAAGCGCACCGCGCCGATATCGTCGCTCTTTCTTTTTCCATCGCCTTTCCCGCCCGGCAGATCCCTCCTTTGCTGCAGCAAATACGCGCGGCAATCCCTCACGACATCGACATCTGGGTGGGCGGCGCAGGCGTCTCCCGCCTTCCCCCGCTGCCGGGCATCAAGCGCCTTTACTCGCTCGCGCAAGGCGTACAGGCACTCGACGAATGGCGGAGAGGGCATACGCCACAAGCGACAACAACGGGCTAGAACAAACCGCAAACCAGGCGCGGTCAATCGACAACAAGCTTTCGGCAGCATCCCGTTGCCTGATGCGCAGGGATACTTATGGCAACAGGGGTTTGCCGAGCAGTGTGCCGCCACCAGCGACTCAGGCAAGGTCGCTCGTTTTGATCCCGGCCTCATTTCACATGTTTTGTGTCAATTGCGACAGCCCGGCGACGTGTTGGAGGATGGTTTGTCCGAAACGCGACATTCGAGCCGACCTTTGGAGAACCGGAAGGGGACTAGAAAATCGTGAACAGAACAAGCTGACGCCGCAAATGCGCCGACTCGAGCCCATCCCCGCCCGCTCGAGCTCCGCGAACTCCGAAGCTGGAAAGCGTTTTGCTAGGGAGAGTGCAAGCCTCCGAGGGAATCGCCATGACGACAATGCCAGACCCACCGATCCGCCATGCTCGCCAGCCGGACGACCTTGCCACCCTGGCCTTCGCCGGTGTCATCACCCGTTCCATTCAATCGCAACGCCAACCCTTGATTCGCGGATTGAGCGAAAGCTGTTTCCAGCGGCTGCTGAAGGCATATTTCGAAGATCTCGATTATTCCAACACCACCCTGGAAGCTGGTACTAGCTGTGTTTTCGACGAATTCGACGAGCTCCTCGAACTGCTGCTGGAACATCGCGCCAGCGAGCGCGAACAGGACACCTGGCTAGCCTACGCCATCGCCACGGCGTCCATGGGGGAAAACCACCTCTGGCAGGACATGGGCCTGCCCAACCGCAAGGTGCTCTCCGACCTGCTGGCAGCCCACTTTCCCTCCCTCGCAACCAAGAACAAGGGCGACATGAAATGGAAGAAATTTTTCTACCGCCAGCTCTGCGAACGCGCCGGCATTCCGATCTGCAAATCGCCGCACTGTGCCGACTGTTGTGATTACAAAATCTGCTTCGGCCCCGAAGTCGATTGAAGGCGAATGTTTTGAAAACATCCCACTAGCTTCCGAAGATGCGCTTGCGCCTTCCCATCTAGTTTCCGGACACCCGCCTTTGCACTCATGCTTCATGAACGCACTACGCCTTTTTTGAGAACTCGGAACTAACAATACCTACCAGCTTCTCCCCGGTCGCCATTATTCTGCAATACCCCGCCATAAGCACAACAAACCGGACTCGGCCTACCAAACCGAACGGTCAAAAACATTATCGCTTGCCCTGATTTATCGGGGCATTGAGACCCGGACGAAAGACGGCGCAAAACATAGGATCTGCCTTGAGAGTCGCCCCCTCGATCAGGTCGATGCAATAGGGGATGGCCGGGAACACCGCTTGCAGGCAGTCGTCGATCGCCGACGGTTTGCCGGGCAGATTGACGATCAGGCAACGGCCGCGGATGCCGGCCGTCTGGCGCGAGAGGATCGCGGTCGGGACGAACTTCAGCGACGCCGTGCGCATCAGCTCGCCGAAGCCGGGGAGCATCTTGCTGCACACCGCTTCGGTGGCCTCGGGCGTAACGTCGCGCAGCGCCGGCCCGGTCCCACCGGTCGTCACCACCAGGCTGCAGTTCTCCTTGTCCGCCATCTCGACCAGCGCCGCTTCGATCAGCGGTTGCTCGTCGGGAATCACGCGCGCGACGGCCTCCCACGGGCTGGTCAGGGCCCGTGTCAGCCAGTCGCGGATCGCCGGTCCGCCCTTGTCCTCATAGTCGCCGCGGCTGGCGCGGTCGGAGACGGTCAGGATGCCGATCCGGGCGCTCATTGTTGTGTTCATGCGTTCTCCTTCACAAAACCTGCCGCGTGCTGGTACAGGCTGCCGTCGAACAGCTGCACCCGGACGGCGTCACCCGCCGCGAGATAACCGCTTTCCGCCGGAACGACAAGCAGGCCGTCGGCGCGGGCCATCGAGCAGAGATCCCCACTGCTTTGCGAACCGGTCGATGTCGCCACCAGCCGACCATCATCCGCCGACGCCAGCGTGACGCGGACGAATTCCATGCGCCCCGGACGATGCTTAATCGGGTGCGCCAGCGTCGCCCGGATGCTGCGCCGGAAGGCGGTGGGATGCCCCATCATCCGCCGTAGCGCCGGCAGGACGAACTGTTCGAAGCAGACCATGCTCGACACCGGGTTGCCCGGCAGGCCAAAGACCAGCGTGCCGCCGCGCGTGCCGAAGACCAACGGATGCCCGGGCTTCATCTCGACGCGCCAGAAATGGAGGGTCACGCCGAGCGCTTCGAGCGTCGGCCGCACGTGGTCGTGCACGCCGACCGACGAGCCGCCGGAGACCAGCAGCACGTCGTAGTCGAGCCCCTGCCGCAGAAAGGTGGCGAGTTCGGCCGGATCATCGCGGGCGATGCCGAGGCGCACCGGCTCGATACCGAGCGCCTGCACCTGGGCCATTAATGCAAAACTGTTCGATTCCGGAATTTTCCCGGCATCGAACGGGTCATCCAGCGCTTCGAGTTCATCACCGCTCGACAGGATCGCCACACGCGGTCGGCAAGTCACCGGAACGGATGCGCGCTTGACGGTCGCCAGCAGGCCGATCACGCCCGGAGAAATCTCCGTGCCCGCCTGCAGCACAACCTCCCCCTCACGCATGTTCTCGCCGCGCACGCGGATGTCGTTGCCGGCCGTGACCGGCACGCTGATCTCGACACTATCGACGGAGAGCATCCGCGTATCCTCGACGCGGATCACCGCATCGGCGCCCGACGGTACCGGCGCACCGGTCATGATGCGCGCGCACTGGCCGCTGACCACGGTCTTCGTCGGCAGATCCCCGGCCTTGATGTCCTCGATGACGGTCAGCAGCACACCGCCGCTCGTCAGGTCGGCGCTGCGCACTGCAAAGCCATCCATGGCCGAAACGTCATAGGGCGGCTGATCACGATTCGCGCGCACCTCCTCGGCCAGCACACGGCCGAGTGACCGCTCCAGAGGAATTTCTTCTCTAGCGCCGGTGGTTGCGTAGCCCAGCACGCACACTTGCGCCGCGCCGACCGACAGGTTGTTGTTTTGACTCACAGCTTCTCCTCATTTTCAAGACGCCTCGCCGCCGCCAGATCGTCCGGCGTGTCGAGGTCGAAAAAACTCTGCAGGCCGGGCTCGATCGCCAACAGCGTGCTTTCATCGACAAGACAGACGTCCAGCCGTTCCAGTGCGGCGCGCAGACTGTGTTTCCCCGGCGCATCGAGCAGCGTGCGGATCGCCGGCAATGCGCTCATCGCATAGTAGGCGGCCAGCGGCTGCGGAAAACCGCCGACCACCGGAACAACTGCCTGCACGCCTTCCCGCCGCGCGGCCAGTTGCCGAACCAGCTCGGGGCGCAAGAAAGGCATGTCGGCGGCCACGGCAAAGACCCAGAGACTCTCTGCTGCCGCCAGCCCGGCACACAGGCCGGCCAGGGGCCCGCCGGCAGGATGGACGTCACAGACCTGCGGCACGGCAACGTCGGCGCGCGGCGCGCGCACGCTGACAATGACCTGCGGAAAAACGGCCTGCATCCGCCCGATCACGCGGTCGAGCAAAGTCCGCCCCCCGAGTTGCAGCCCAGGCTTGTCGATCCCCATCCGGCGCGACTCACCGCCGGCCAGGACCAGCCCCGTGCAATCGGCAATCACGGCGCCCGGGCGAGCAGGAAATCGGCCACGCCGACCACATCGTCGAGCGCGAAGTGCGGCAGGCCGGGATAGACCTCCGGGCAATCGGTAACGATGGCGATCAGCCCGTCTTCCGGCGTACAGCGCGGCGGCTTGCCGTTGGCGCGGCGCAACACCTCGATTTTGGGGCCCTGCGCATGCGAGAAGCCTTCAGCAAGCACCAGGTCGGCTTCGCCGAGGAAGCGTTCGGCCAGCTGCACCGGTTCGCGGCGGTCCACAGCGTCCGCCACGAGTTGCAGGGCGGTGGTTGTCACCAGCATGCTCATTGCAGCGCCGGCGTTCTTGTAGCGCCAGCTGTCCTTGCCTTCGCTGTCGAGCTCGACCTTGTGGTGCGCATGCTTGATCGTTGCCACGCGCCGGCCGCGCCCGGTCAGCTGCGGGATGAGTTTCTCGACGAAGGTGGTCTTGCCGGAATTGGAGTGCCCGACGAAAATGAATACGGGAGGGGTCATAACGGTTCTCAGGGATGCGGCGTCACCCACGCGTCGCCGCTCGGGGTGATTTCCTTCTTCCAGATCGGCACGCGTTCCTTCAGCGCGTCGATCAGCCAGCGGCAGGCTTCGAGCGCCGGGGCGCGATGTTCGGCGCCGGTAGCGATAAAAACGATGTTGTCGCCGGCACGGACCGTGCCGAGCCGGTGCACCAGACGTGCATCGATCAGACCGAAACGCTCGATGGCCTCGGTGCGGAGCTTCTGCAATTCCGCGAGCGCCATCGGGCGATAGGCGTCGAAATCGATCTCGCAGACGTCGCGGCCCTCCGAAAAGTCGCGCGCGCAACCCAGAAAGGTGGCGATCCCGCCCATGCGCATTGAGCTGGCACGCAGCGCGCGGATTTCCGCGTCCTGCGAAAAATCCTCCAGTTGCAATCGAACGGCGTCGCTCATCTCACCCTCCGGAAAACCGCGACATGAAGACGATCTCCGCGCCGTCGGCCAAAAGAGCGCGGTCCTCCTCGCGCACACGTTCGCCATCCACCGCCGTGATCGAGACCAGCGCAAAGGCTTCCGGATATTGCGGGCGAAGGATGTCGCGCACATCCTGCCAGCACAGGCCATCGCGAAACGGCACGTCGATCTGGCGCTCACCGGCGCGTTCAGCCACCGGTCCGAAGAAAAGAACCCGGATCATGCAGACACTCCACGTTGCCACACCCCACTCTTGCCCCCGCGCTTTTCTTCGAGCTGCACATTTTCTATGCGCATGCCGCGGTCGATGGCCTTGCACATGTCGTAGATCGTCAATAACGCAGCGCTGACGGCACACAACGCCTCCATCTCGACGCCGGTCGGCCCGAGGCAGGTAGCAGTCACCGTCGCCTTGATGCCTGCACTGCCCTCATCGTCGGCGTCCGCGATCTCGGCAAAGGCGACCTCGACCCCCGAGAGCGGCAGCGCATGGCACATCGGAATCGTCTCCGGCGTCCGCTTGGCCGCCATCACGGCAGCGACGTCGGCGACGGCGAGCACGTTGCCCTTGGCGATCGTGCCGGTGCGAATGCGCGCCAGCGTCGCCGGTTGCATGCGCAGGACGCCGCTGGCGACGGCAGTACGACGGGTATCCGCCTTGTCGGAGACGTCTACCATGCGCGCCCGGCCCTCGGCGGAGAAATGCGTCAAATCAGTTGGTTCGTTCAAGGAAACCCCCTGTAAAAAATCAATTAACCACAACGAACACAACGTACACAACGAGAACCAATAAACAAGAACGTCTTTCCTTGGTTTTTCGTCGTGTTCGTCGTGGTTAATGCGTTCTTTCCACTACCCGCCAATATACGACATCTCGATCTTCTTGATCGGCTGCTCGGCTGCCGCCTGTCGCAGTTGTGAATAACGGTCGTCCCGTTTCTGCCAGACATCGACGATGCGCTGGAGCAACTGCGCGTCGTTTTCCCCACCGCGCAGCGGGGTACGCAGGTCCGCGCCCTCCGTGGCAAACAGGCAGGTATAGAGCTTGCCCTCGGTGGATAGACGCAGGCGACTGCAGTCGTGGCAGAAAGCCTGTGTCACCGAGGCAATCACGCCGATCTCGCCGGCACCGTCGGCAAACCTCCAGCGCTCGACCACTTCGCCGGTATAGTTGGGACTGACCGGATGCAGCGAGTATTCTCGGTCAATCCGCGCAAGGATCTCCCGTGCGGTCACCACATCATCAAGCTGCCACTGGTTGGTGCTGCCGACATCCATGTACTCTATGAAACGCAGGATGATGCCGGTGTGCCGAAAGTGTCGGACCAAGGGCAGGAGTTCTCCCTCGTTGACGCCACGCTTGACCACGGCATTCACCTTGAGAGGCGCCAACCCTACCTTTTGCGCGGCCGCAATCCCTTCGAGAACTTTGTGCACAGAGACACCGGAATCACTCATGTGCTGGAAAACGTCCGGGCTCAAGGCGTCGAGACTGACGGTCAGACGCGTCAAACCGGCGTCCTTCAGCGACTGAGCCTTGGCCGCCAGCAGCGTACCGTTGGTCGTCATTGCCAGCTCGACCGGACGCCCGTCGGCGTCACGCAAGCCCGCCAGTTGCTCAACCAGGCGCTCGATGCCATGGCGCAACAGCGGCTCCCCTCCGGACAGACGAATCTTGCGCACGCCGAGCGCGACCCCCAGACGGGCAAGCCGCGTGATTTCCTCAAAGCTCAGCAATTCCGCGCGTTGCAGGAAAACAAATTTCTTGCCGAAGACATCGCGTGGCATGCAATAGGTACACCGCAAATTGCAGCGATCCGTCACAGAAATGCGCAGGTCGCGCAACGGACGTTGCAGGGTATCGATTACCGGGCGCATGGACGACAAACCTTGAAAACGCGAAGAAAGAAGCTTACCTCAGCGTCCTGAACATCCCGGGGGCAAGTATCGCCCCCCGGACCGCAGGACACGCCAGTCATGGACACTCCGGGGAGGCTCCGTGTTCCTACTTGCCTTTACTTTCCCCCGAAACCAAGGGTGGGGGATGGAACACCTCCGGTGCCGCGCCACCCTTTTCGGCCCCCACTGCCTGTTCGACGTTGGGCAAGCGGTGCGCGATCCCCTTGTGGCAATCAATACAGGTTTGCCCCGCATTCAGGCCCGCCTGGTGCGCTTTGGCAGAACGGCGGTTCTGCTCGGCGTAGTCGAAGCTTTCGAAATTATGGCAGTTGCGGCACTCCCGGGAATCGGTCCGCTTCATCCGGGCCCATTCGTTCTGCGCCAACTGCAAACGCTTGGCATTGAACTTCTCGGGGGTATCGATCGAACCGAGCGCCTTATGCAACAGTTCATTCGAGGCTTGAATCTTGCGCACGATCTTATAGGACCACTCCCGCGGCACGTGACAATCCGGACAGGTCGCACGCACTCCCGAACGGTTCGAGGCGTGAATGGTGTCACGGTACTCGACATAGACATTGTCGCGCATCTCATGGCAGGAAATGCAAAAGCTCTCGGTATTGGTCAGTTCCATCGCCGTATTGAAACCGCCCCAGAAAACAATGCCGGCGACAAACAGTAGGGCGACCCCAACCCAGCCAGCGGTATGGATGCGGCGTAGCAGCTTGGCCAGCCCGGACTTGATCTCGTTGATGTTCATGATCCGCTCCCTGATCCCGGGTCTCAGCGCAAGCCGGCGCCGGGCTTGAAGGTATTGCCAACCAGCGGGGCCGCATCACTTTGCGGCACGTGACACTGATTACAGAAATAGCGATTGGGCGAAACGCTGGACAACTCAACGCCTTCCCGCGTGCGGAAATGCGTCACCGAAATGCGGGTTGCACCGCTTTCCTTGGCACGACTCCAGGCATGACAATCAAGGCACTTGTTGAAACTCTTGCTGACGGTATACCCCTTGATCGTATGCGGTATCAAGGGCGGTTGCTGCACGAAATCGCGGGGCAAGGGTCCGGTATCGCGCCCGAAACGCGTGCCGTCGCCTTCCGGATCGCTGGCATTGATCTCTGCCCCGCGCAGGCTTTCGAGCTTGATCGGTTCAAACTTTTCTGCCGCCATCACGGTCTGAAAAGGCAGGCACAAACTCATGGCGAATGCCCAAAGCAGGGCAACGGTGCGGGGCAAGCGGAAGGTCGGCTGTTTCATCACACGCTCCTCGGGTCGAATCGGTGGGTCATCTTGAAAACAAGGCGGTCGCAGACATCGATGCAACGACCACAATTGGTACACTCTCCGGAGAGAATCAACGGGTGCGTCTGCCCATCCTTTTTCAGAGCGGGCCGGATCACCTGCGGCTCCGGACAGACGGTAAAGCAATCCATGCAGTCGTCGCAGGCGCTGCGTTGCGCCGCGGAAATGCGTACCAGTGCCGTACGTCCGAGCAGGCCATAGAAAGCGCCAACCGGGCACAGGTGACCACACCACCCGCGACTGGCAACCAACAGGTCGTACAGAAAAAGGCCGGCAATAGGCCACAGCGAAGCCCACAGGCTGAAAATCAGTGCACGATGCAGCAGAGAGACCGGATTCACCCACTCCCAGACCAGCGCACCGGACAGGGCGGAGGCCAGCAACACTCCGCCGAGCAGCCAATAACGGGTATTGGCATCCGGTACGCGCCCGGTTTTGATCCCGAGTTTTCGCCGCATCCAGGCGGCCGCATCGGTAACCACGTTCACCGGACAAACCCAACTGCAGAATACGCGACCGCCCGCGAGAACATAAAACAAAAGCATAATCGCCGCGCCGGTCAATGCCGTCGCATACGGCCAATGACCGGCGACCATCGTTTGCAGCATCAATAAAGGATCGGTCAGCGGCACGTTATCGAAGAGCAGCGAGGCCGAGAGATTGCCTTTCAGCACCCACACACCGAATAGCGGCCCCGTGAGGAACAGGGCAAAGATCAGCAACTGGCTGGTGCGACGGTACAGTAACCAGCGATTGCGCGAGAGCCACGAGCGTCCCACCGCGCCGCCACCGTCCGTCCCGAGCCCGTCGAAGGCAGGACGTGCTTCGGCAGAGGCAGCCCGAACGTCGTTTTGAGAGGCAGCAGTCTGGCTCATGGCTTCCACCGCGAGTTGAGGTGTCCCGCCTTACCGGGTACAGAGGCGGGGGCATCGGGAGAAACTGGCGCTGCGGGCACGGCCGGGGCGATAACGGTTTCCGTCGCGGATCGCCCGGCTGTCGTTCCCTCGAAACCACGCACCGGCAATCTGATCTGCTCGCCGATCAGCGATTCTCCTTGCCGGGCCTTTTCCTCCCACCCTTTGCGGTAGTGCGCCGGCAATGCCCCCTGCGCCAGCTTGTAAGGAAAAACCTTGATCGCCGCTTCAGGCAGCACACACGATTTTTCGCACTTGCCACACCCGGTACAAGCGTCCGAATGCACCGTCGGCAGCAGTAAGGCATGTCGGTCCGAACGCGGGTTATGGCGCAACTCCAGCGTAATCGCCTTATCGATGACCGGGCAGACGCGATAACACACGTCACAACGCAGACCCAGGAAATTCAGGCAGGTTTCCTGATCGACAAGCGCTGCAAGCCCCATGCGCGCCGCCGAAATATCGGTCAGCTCCCGGTCCAGCGCGCCGGTCGGGCACACTTTGACGCAGGGAATGTCCTCGCACATCTCGCAAGGCACGTCACGCGCAGTAAAGTATGGCGTTCCAGTCGCGACCGGAACACCGAGATCGGACAGCTTGAGAGTGCCGTAGGGACAATCGCGCACGCACAACCCACAGCGCACGCAGGCGGCAAGAAACCGCTCTTCGTTCAACGCCCCGGGAGGCCGGATCGCCTGCGCCGGCAGGGCCGACGCTTGCCGGGCAACCCAACCCGAACCGAGCGCCAACAGGCAGCCGCCCCCGGCCGCAGCGGCAACGCGGTTGATAAACCGACGTCGCGCCTGGGAGACCGGCGATGCAGTTTCGCCGCCCTGCTCGGAGTTGGTCTTGGCTGGACTCACGGCTCTTTACCCACGCCCTCTCGTTCAAATCCGCACAACATCGGCAAACGGGAAATCCCGCCTGCCCATCACGCGCGCACCACCTTGGCCGCACACTTCTTGAAGTCCGTTTCCTTGGAGATCGGGCAAGTGGCATCGAGCGTCAACTTGTTGACCAGCCGCGACTCGTCGAAGAAGGGCACGAAGATCAGGCCGACCGGTGGCTTGTTCCGTCCTTTGGTTTCGACGCGTGCGAGCATCTCGCCACGACGGGAACTGACCTTGACCACCATGCCGCGCTGGAGCCCGCGCTTCTTCGCGTCGTCGGGGTGCATGAACACCTGCGCCTCCGGCACGGCCTTGTGCAGTTCGGGAACCCGCCGGGTCATCGACCCCGTATGCCAGTGCTCCAGTACGCGCCCGGTGCACAACCACAGGTCGTATTCCTTGTCCGGCATCTCCGGAGGATCCTGATAGGGCAACGCGAAGATCACGGCCTTGCCATCCTTGTGGCCGTAGAACTTCACACCTTCGCCCGCCTTGACGTACGGATCGTACCCTTCGCGGAAACGCCACAGGGTTTCCTTGCCATCAACCACCGGCCAACGCAGACCACGGGCCTTGTGATACATGTCGAACGGGGCCAGGTCATGCCCATGGCCGCGCCCGAACTGGGCATACTCCTCGAACAGGCCCTTCTGCACGTAGTAACCGAATGCGTCCGACTCATCGTTGGTGTAATTTTTGATGGCGTGCTCATTGACCTTGGCCGTGTCGGCCTTCGGATACTTGTTCACCACCTTGTTGGCGTAGAGAACGTCGTACATGGTCTTGCCTTTGTATTCCGGCTTCTTGTTCAACAGTTCGGCCGGCCACACCTCCTCCATCTTGAAGCGTTTGGCAAATTCAAGGTATTGCCACAAATCCGATTTCGCCTCACCCGGCGCCTTGACCTGCTGACGCCAGAACTGGGTACGCCGCTCGGCGTTGCCGTACGCCCCCTCCTTCTCCATCCACATCGCCGAAGGCAGTACAAGATCGGCGGCCAGCGCCGAAACGGTCGGATAAGCATCGGAAACGACGACGAAAGTATCCGGATTGCGCCACCCCGGATAGATTTCTCCATTGACGTTCGGCCCGGCCTGCATGTTGTTGGTCGTGCTTGTCCAGTAGCACTTCAGCTTGCCGTCCTTGAGCATGCGGCTCTGTAACACCGCATGGAATCCGATCTTCGGATTGATCGTCCCTTCAGGCAACTGCCACAACTCTTCGGTGTGCTTGCGGTGCTCCGGGTTGGTCACCACCATGTCCGCCGGCAAACGGTGTGCGAAGGTGCCGACCTCGCGCGCCGTCCCGCACGCCGAAGGCTGGCCAGTCAACGAGAACGGCCCGTTGCCCGGCTCGGAGATCTTCCCGACCAACAGGTGAACGTTGTAGATCATGTTGTTCACCCAGGTGCCACGGGTATGCTGGTTGAACCCCATGGTCCAGAAACTGACAACCTTCTTTTTCGGATCGGCATACAACTCCGCCATCTTCTTCAAGCGTTCCTGGGGCACCCCCGAAAGCTTGGCCACCTTCTCCAGCGTGTATTCACTGACGAATTTCTTGAACTCCTCGAAGTTGCTCGGCCTCGAATCATTCGGACTGTTCTTGGGCTTGCCGTCGGTTCCCGGATAGCCGTTGAACTTGGCGTCCTTCTCCAGCGCATGCGCGGGACGCAAACCGAAACCGATGTCGGTTTCACCCATCTTGAAGTTCACATTTTTCTTCACGAACTCCTGATTCACCTTGCCGGTCTGGATGATGTGGTTGCAGATGTAGTTGAGGATGGCCAGATCGGTGTTCGGCACAAAAATCATGCCGTTGTCGGACAGTTCGAAGCTGCGGTGTTCGAAGGTCGACAGCACATGCACCTCGACATCGGTCTTGGTCAGGCGCCGGTCGGTGATGCGCGTCCACAGGATCGGATGCATTTCGGCCATATTCGATCCCCACAGCACAAAAGCATCGGCCTGCTCGATGTCGTCGTAGCACCCCATCGGCTCGTCGATGCCGAAAGTGCGCATGAAGCCGGCCACGGCGGAAGCCATGCAATGACGCGCGTTCGGGTCGATGTTGTTGGAGCGGAAACCGGCCTTGAAGAGCTTGGCCGCTGCATAGCCTTCCCAGATTGTCCATTGACCGGAGCCGAACATGCCGACGCCGGCCGGCCCATCGGACTTCAACGCCGCCTTCCATTTTTCCGCCATCACATCGAAGGCCTTGTCCCACGAAATGGGGGTGAAATCGCCGTTCTTGTCGTACTTGCCATTTTTCATGCGCAACAAGGGCTGGGTCAGGCGATCCTCGCCGTACATGATTTTCGACAGAAAATACCCTTTGATGCAGTTCAATCCACGGTTCACTTCAGAATCTGGATCGCCCTGGGTCGCCACCACGCGACCGTTCTGAACACCGACCAGAACGGCACAACCGGTACCGCAGAAACGACACACGCCTTTGTCCCAGCGTACGGCAGTACTTGCCACCGCCTTCTGCTGAGCCACGGCAGGCAGCACGACTCCCGCGCTGGCGGCCGCAGCGGCAATGGCTTGGGTCTTGATAAATTCGCGTCGGTTGATTGTCATGGCTGAGCCTCCTGGCAGGGCAAATTCCCCGATCTCGGGATCGGGGTTATCGGAAGGGAACTGTCGGTATGTTCGTAAGCCAGCGTCGCGGCCAAGACCTGCGGCACGCGATGCACGGCGATCAAGGTGTCCGAGAGGGCGGCGCCGGGCACGTCCTCAACGGTAACGATGAGCCGTCCATCTTCACTCATGTGATGGCATTCGACGCCGGGCAGCGCACACAAGGCGGCTTCGGCCGCACTGCGCGAGTCGGGATAGATGCGCAACACAAGACTGACGATGTTCATGACAACTCCATGGAAAGAGAAGGACGCGACACGCGCGTGATGGCGCCGACCGGACAGGGAGAAAAACAGGCCCCGCATCCGGAGCAGGCAGAAGAATCGACGTCGGGGCGCGAGATGCCGCCGCGAGTCGGCCGAAAACGGATCGCGCCTGTTTCGCAAAGCTCTCCGCAGACCCGACACTCAACACGCTGATACGCAAGACAATCGTCAGCGATCTTTATGGAGAAGGACCAGGGCACCGGAATCTGTTCGCGAGAAATCGCCTTGGCCGTACATGCTTTGGCACATTCGCCGCAAAAGGAGCAGGCCGATGCGGCAAATTCGGCGACCGGGAACCCCCCATCGCCGCGCTGGAGCAAGCCCGTCGGACATTCTTTGATGCAAGCATCGCACCGCGTACAGGCGCCGACAAATGCGGACTCCGGCAGGCTCCAGGGCGGCCGGAATGGCGCTGAACGCACCGAATTGAAGAACAAGCGACGACGGGACAGATCCATGTTTCACGAACCCTCACGATGAAATCGCAATCTACTGGTCAGGGTAGGACAAAACTTTGATCTTTGCTAAAAATCGCTTCGTCCTTAAGGAAACACGAATAAGTACGGACAACAGAGAACGATTTTTTGTCATTGAGTCTGGCAATGGAAACTGATCACAGGGAATGAAAAAATGAAGCAACTGACGCTGGCGGCGAGTCGAGGATTCGAGAAGCACGGTCGGGTGACGCGCAAGGCGGAGTTTTTGGCGCGCATGGAAGGACTGATACCGTGGGCCGAATTCTGTGCGTTGATTGAACCGCATTGCCCTAAGGCGGACAACGGTCAGCCGCCGGTGGGAGTTGAGCGAATGTTGCGCATGTACTGTATCGCCAACGGGTTCAATCTGAGCGACGTCGCCTGTGAGGATGCCCTGTACGATGTTTCGGACTTCCGGGCGTTCCTGCCGAATTGATCTGGGCCAAGAGCGCGTTCCGGATGCTACGACGCTGATGAACTTCCGTCACCTGCTGGAAGCCCATCAACTGGGGGCTGCACTCTTCGCCAAAATCGGCGAATTGCTGATGGCCAACGGCATGAGGCTTTCCGGCGGCACGATTGTCGATGCGACGCTGATTGCCGCACCGCACTCGACCAAGAATCAGAACAAAGCCCGTGATCCCGAGATGCATCAGACCAAGAATCGATTATCCTAGAGACATTTAATGGCATGCATTTTGCTGCAATTACTGACGATTCAAGGCCTTTTGATCATTTAGAGACTCATTTCTTACGCTTTCACCTGCATTTTGCTCTTTAAAGGTACGCCAAAGGAGTCACCATGTTTCGCAAGCTCTTATTTGCCGCAAGTTTTTTTATCCCCGGCCTCGCCTTCGGCGATGAGGTGCAGGTCGCCGTCGCCGCCAATTTCACCGCTCCGATGCAGAAAATCGCGGCCGAATTCGAAAAGGACACCGGCCACAAAGCACTGCTTTCATTTGGGTCGACCGGCAAGCTGTACGCGCAAATCAGCAATGGAGCACCGTTCGACATCCTCATCGCCGCCGACGAAAAGACGCCAGCGAAACTCGTCACGGAAGGCAAAGGCATCTCCGGCAGCCAATTCACCTATGCGACGGGAAAACTCGTGTTGTGGTCGGCCGATCCGACGCGAGTGGATCCGAAGGGTGCGGCCCTCGTTAAGGGCGATTTCCGCCACCTGTCGATTGCCAGCCCGAGGTTGGCGCCCTACGGCGCAGCGGCAATCGAAGTGCTAACTTCGCTCAAACTGCTCGATTTCATTCAGCCGAAATTCGTCCAGGGTGAAAACCTGGCGCAGGCCTACCAGTTCATCGCCAGCGGCAATGCCGAACTGGGATTCGTCGCCCTGGCGCAGGTGCTGAAAGACGGCAAGCTCATCGGCGGCTCGGCCTGGGTCGTACCGGCTGAACTCTATTCGCCGATCCGGCAGGATGCCGTGTTGCTGGACAAAGGGCAGCATAATCCAGCCGCCATAACGCTGATGAAATACCTGGCCGGCGACAAGGCAAAGCACGTGATTCGCGCCTTCGGCTACGACGTCCGCTAGCGAGTCCGCCATGCTTTCCGACGACGATTTCCAAGCCATCTGGCTCACCGTTCGGCTGGCTTCCACGGTCACGATCATTCTGCTGCTGATCGGCACCCCGATCGCCTGGTGGCTGGCGCGGAGCCGGTCATGGTGGAAAGGGCCGATCGGTGCCGTCGTCGCCTTACCCCTCGTCCTGCCCCCTTCTGTCCTTGGCTTCTACCTCTTGCTGGCGATGGGCCCTCACGGCCCGATCGGACACCTGACGGAAGCACTGGGTCTCGGACGCCTGCCCTTCACCTTCTGGGGACTGGTCGTCGCCTCCGTGTTCTATTCGCTGCCGTTCATGGTGCAGCCGCTGCAAAACGCCTTCGAGAACATCGGCGAACGCCCGCTGGAAGTCGCAGCCACCTTGCGGGCCTCGCCGCTCGACGCCTTCTTCAGCGTCGCCGTTCCCCTCGCTCGCCCCGGATTCCTGACCGCATCGATCCTCACCTTCGCCCACACTGTCGGCGAATTCGGCGTCGTCCTGATGATCGGCGGCAATCTCCCCGGCGCCACGCGCGTCGCCTCGGTGCAGATCTACGATCACGTTGAAGCCATGGACTATGCCCAGGCCCACCATCTCTCCGCGGCCATGCTCATCTTCTCCTTCGTCGTCTTGCTGGCGCTCTACGCCCGCCGCCCGGCGAGCACAAAAGGCGCCTGAGATGCACACGACCCTTCACTCCATCGAAGCCCGATTCCGGGTCGACTGGCCCGGATTCGAACTGGATGTCGACCTGACACTACCGGGACGCGGCATTACAACCTTCTTCGGCGCTTCCGGTTCGGGCAAGACAACTCTATTGCGCTGTATCGCCGGCCTGGAACGCGCCGACGAGGGGTATCTGCACGTCAATGGCGAAATCTGGCAAGACAAGACGCACTGGCTGTCAACGCACCGCCGCCCGCTCGGCTACGTTTTTCAGGAAGCCAGCCTGTTCCCGCACCTCACCGTGCTCGACAACCTGCGCTATGGAATGAAGCGCTCCGCGACGGCGCAGCCGGTCAATCTGGATCAGGCGATCGAACTGCTCGGCATCGGGCAATTGCTCGATCGGAAACCCGATCGTCTTTCCGGCGGCGAACGCAGCCGTGTCGCCATCGCCCGCGCGCTGGCCTGTAGTCCGCGCCTGCTGCTCATGGACGAACCCCTCGCGGCGCTCGACCATGCCCGCAAGCAGGAAATCCTGCCGTATCTGGAGAAGCTGCACAATGAACTGGAGATTCCGGTGCTGTACGTCAGCCACTCTCCCGACGAAGTCGCGCGCCTCGCCGACCACCTTGTCGCCTTGGAAAACGGCAAGGTGCTGGCCAACGGCCCGCTCGGCGAGACGCTTGCCCGTCTCGACCTGCCCATCCGCCTCTGCGAAGACGCTGGCGTCGTAATTGAAGCGACCGTCGCCAGCCTCGACCTGGAGTGGCATCTGGCCAGCGTCGAATTCCCGGGAGGCTGCCTCTGGGTGCGCGACACCGGCGCCCCCATCGGCCAACGCGTACGCGTCCGCATTCTGGCGCGCGACGTCAGCCTCGCCCGCACGCAGATCGAAGGCACCAGCATCCAGAATACCCTGCCGGCCAAAGTCGTCGCCATCGCTCACGACAACCACCCTTCGCTTGCCCTGGTCCGTCTCGATGTCGGCCAGGACATCCACTCGCCATTGATCGCGCGCCTGACCCGGCGTTCCGCCGCCCTGCTCGAACTCAAACCGGGAATGGACGTCTGGGCGCAGATCAAGGCCGTCGCGCTGATCGGATAAACCATGGAGACAACCATCGATTTCGCCACCGAAACCGACCTTGAAGAACTGGCCGATTTGCTGACCGAACTCTTCACCCTCGAAAGCGATTTCCGGCCCGAACGGGAAAAGCAACTGACCGGCCTGCGCCTGATCCTGGAAAACCCGCAGATCGGACAACTCTTTGTCCTGCGTGTAGACAATCGCGTCGCCGGCATGGCCAACGCCCTGATCACGGTGAGCACCGCCGAAGGGAAGCGCGTCGTCCTACTGGAAGACGTCATCATCAAATCCGCCTACCGAGGCAAAAAAATTGGACGGCGATTGGTCGAACACGTTCTGGAATGGGCCGTCGACCAAGGAATGCCGCGCGTCACCCTGCTAGCCGATCAGGAGAACAAGCCCGCGCTCACGTTCTACAACCGCCTCGGGTTCGAGCCTTCGGCAATGCGCGTCCTGCGCAGAAGAATCTGAAATCAGCGCGGAATTTTGAGACTCATGCCCGGAAATTTGGCACAAAGTCGCGAGAATTTCCTAAGGCGCTTATGGCTGCCTGTCGGCCGAAGCAGTCTTAAGCTTAACTCTTCTTTATGGCAGCTAAAGGAGCGATAGCTGGCCTAGCAAGGGGTTATGATGAAAACCCGTTCCATAAACTTCCCCAAATGCTTAGTTAGTCATGAATCAGTTGAATCGTCGCTTTTACTGATCCGGATACATTTAAAAGCTCACCGCCCGATTCAATCCCCCCTAACTTGATGAGTCCGCTCGAATAGCCGAAATCCTTGTAGAAAATCGCCAGGTTTCCCCATGGCGCGTAGTAGGTGATGTCGCCGATAACCGGAGTAATCCCGGCTGGCGCTCCCGCCGTTGAAAGTTTCTTCGGCAGGTAATAGATTTTTTCCGTTCGTGAATAGTCTTCGAGGATTACCGTCAGCGGCAGTAAGGCTGCAAAATCCCGTGCGGTTGCGTTGTCTGCCAAGGTGGCTCGGATGGGGTTCCCATCGACTGTAATCAGAATTTTCATGGGTTTTACTTGGGTTGAACTGTTTTTCTCGTTGGTCATGGGCAAGTCTGGGCTGTCTGTCGGTGATATATCTGCTCCAGATGCCAGGCAGACCAGCGTCGCTAGCCCCATTACCAATAGCCACATTTTGAGCATCGTCACCGTGTTTCCTGATGTTGGCAGGCCGCTCACGATTGGCTACCGTTTTAATGAGCCATCGTTTTGGAAAAGACGTTCATCACCACAACACCCATCGCAATCAACCCGATCCCGACGAGAGCCGGTAGGTCGAGTTTCTGATCAAACAGCAACCAGCCGACCACGGTGATCAGCACGATGCCAATGCCGGACCAGATGGCGTAGACCACCCCCATCGGGATGACGCGCAGGGTGAGCGCCAGGCAATAGAAGGCAATGCCGTAGCCGATGACCACGACTACCGACGGCCAGAAGCGCGTGAACCCTTCACTCGCCTTGAGGGATGACGTTGCGACAACCTCGCTGACAATCGCCAGCAACAGAAACAACCAGTTCTTGAACATGTGTAAATCCTGATCAGGGCAATTGGCGCAAATACCCTTGCGACAAATGCCCTCTGTCTGGGTTATTTCAGGTTCTTGCCAAAGAAATCCGAAATCCTGTCGAACGGGATTTTGTCCATCTGGTCGTACAGATCGACATGACTGGCACCCTTGATGATCAGGAGTTCCTTTGGCTCGGCGGCAGCCGCGTAGGCCGTTTCGCTGAAGTAGCGCGAGTGGGCGTTTTCACCATGGATGAACAGGATCGGGCGCGGCGAAATTTCGGCGATGTAGGTCATCAGCGGTGCGTTCATGAACGACAGCGGATTGGTGATCGTCCACGAACTGTTCGAGTTGATCGCTCTCGGGTGGAAACCGCGCTGCGACGACTTGTAGTAGTTGGCGTAATCGACCAGGAATTGCGGCTCGCCGCCTTTGAGTTCATTGAAGACCGGGCCCAGTGCAGTTTTGCCGTTCTCGGCGTCCTTCCAGCGTTGCTGGCCGAGTTGCTCCAGCGCCTGGGCGCGTTGTTCGGCGGTCACGCTGTCATGGTAGCCTTTGGACATGACCCGTGACATGTCGTACATGGTGCTGGTCACGACGGCCTTGATGCGCTTGTCCACGGCCGCCGCATTCAACGCTAGGCCGCCCCAGCCGCAAATGCCGATGATGCCGATGCGTTCGCGGTCGACCGAAGCGTGCAGGCCGAGGAAATCCACCGCAGCGCTGAAGTCTTCGGTATTGATGTCGGGCGAGGCCACGTTGCGCGGCTCGCCGCCGCTCTCGCCGGTATAGGACGGATCGAAGGCCAGCGCGGCATAGCCCCGCTCGGCCATGGTTTGCGCATACAGCCCGGACGATTGCTCCTTCACCGCACCGAAGGCTCCGCTCACGGCCAGCGCAGGCAGGCGCTGCGTGCTGCGGTTCTTGGGCAGGTACAGGTCGGCCGCCAGGGTGATGCCGTAGCGGTTCTTGAAAGTGACTTTCTGGTGGTCGACCTTGGTACTCTTCGGGAAGGTCTTGTCCCATTCCTGCGTCAGCTGCAGGGCGGTGCTTCCGCGTGAGGCCGGATCAGACCCGGCCAGTACGGCCGGGCTGCCGAGCAACAGCGTGACGCAAGCGACGATGGTCTTTTGAAAGAATTTCCTGCGAATGAGTGGCGCGCTCATCTGGGTGTGCTCCTGGGTCGGATGATCATAAGCTTTGACTACAGCGCGTTATTGAGGATGTCTGTTACCGCTGCCACGGTGTAGGTTTCGGCGATGCCGAAAATACGGACGTTCTTCTGGACGTTTTCGACGATGGCCGGCAGCTCGCTCGCCTTGATCCCGAGTTGGGGCAGGCGTGTGGGCGTGCCGATCTTGTCGAACCAGGCTTCGAGTGCCGCTATGCCTTTTTCGCCGGTATCGACAGCGAAAACGTTCCGGGCAAATCGCTCGAATTGTGCCTGGTTGCGGCTGATGTACCACTTCATCCAGGCCGGGACGACCACCGACAGGCCCGCGCCGTGCGGAACGTTGAACAGTGCGGAGAGCGAGTGCTCGATGGCGTGGTTGGGATAGCTGAATCCGGCAGTTCCTGCGTGGGTCAGGCCATTCAAGGCCAGTGTTGCGGCCCATGCGAACTGGGCGCGTGCCTCATAGTCAGCCGGATCGGCCAGTAGCGCCTCGGTCGTTTCGATCACCGTGGTAATCAGGGATTCGACCAGCAGCGATTGCAGCTTTGGATGCACCGTCGCCGTGAAATACGCCTCGATCAGGTGGGCGATGACATCCGACGCGGAATACACCAGATAGTCGCGGGTCACGCCCTGCATGAGCGCCGGATTGACGATGGATACCTTGGGGAACAGAGCCGGTGCCGAGATGAAGAACTTCTCTTTCGTCTCGTCGTTGGTGACCACTGCGCCGGGGTTCATTTCGCTGCCCGTTGCCGCCAGTGTCAGGATGGCGAATATCGGGAGCGCCTTGGCGATGGGCGCCTTGCCGATAAACAGATCCCAAACGTCGCCTTCATAACTAACGCCAGCAGCAATCGCCTTGGCGCTGTCGAGCACCGAGCCGCCGCCGGCGGCGAGGATGGCATCGACCTGATGTTTTCTTGCCAGGGCAATACCTTCGCGTACTTTTGAAATGACCGGATTGCTGATGATGCCGCCGCACTCAACGAAGGCGATGCCTTTTTCGGCAAGGCTGTTGCTGACGACGTCGAACAGCCCCTCGCGCTTGATGCGCTCGCTGCCATAGCAGAGCAGTACTTTCTTGATGCCGTTATCGGCCAGATGTTGGCCGATCTGCTTTTCCTTATCGGTACCGAATTCGATTTGGGTCGGGTTTAAAAAGCTGAAGTTTTCCATGGTTCTGTCCTCTGTCGCTGTGAAGTGAGTTCGTTGATTGAGTGTATTTTTCGCCATACGAACCGACTATCGATATATCAATCCTCCGTGTTTATTGCCTGATACTCCACGACCTGCGTCTTTTGGTTGGTGCCGATGTTATGAACGGATATCCTTCCGGCAACAATCGTTAGGAGAATTGATATGCCTGCACAAGAACCCGCAGGAACGCTTGATGCCATGCGCGATGCGATGATTGAGCGCATTGGTCGATGGACTGTCGGTCAGCTGGACTGCCGGACCCCGGTACCGAATCTCGGTTTCTTCCGGCGTGAGGAACCCATGGCTCCATGCATGTGCCTGGTCGAGCCGAGCATCATTCTTGTCGTTCAAGGCGAGAAGCAGATGCTGGTCGGCGGAGAGGCTTACCCCTACAACATCAATCGCTTCCTGGTGACTTCGCTGGATCTGCCCGCCAATTCGCAAATCGTTGAGGCGAGTCCGGACAAACCGTGCCTGGGGCTGGTTCTGAAACTCGATCTTCGCACCATCGCCGAACTGATCGCGCAGGGCGGGTTGCCTTTACCGGAAGAGCGCTCATGCGACGGTGGCGTCTGTATCGGGATTGGCACCGTCACCCCGATGCTGCTTGAGCCATTCAAGCGGATGCTCGACTTGCTCGATGAACCCGGAGCGATCCCGGTCCTGGCGCCGCTCATCGAACGGGAAATCCACTATCGCCTGCTGATGAGCGATCAGGCCGCACGCCTCCGGCAAATCGCGTCAGTGGGCAGCCAGGGGCATCGGGTGTCCAAGGCCATCGACTGGTTGAAAGTCAATTACCGGGACGCGCTGCGGATCGATGACCTGGCTTCCCATGTGAAGATGAGTCCGTCAAGCCTGCATCATCACTTCCGCCAACTTACCGCCATGAGTCCCTTGCAGTATCAAAAGTGGCTGCGGCTGAATGAAGCCCGACGGCTGATGCTGAACGAAGATTCGGACGCGGCGAGTGCTGCGTTCGAGGTCGGCTACGAAAGCCCGTCACAGTTCAGTCGCGAGTACACCCGTCTCTTTGGCGCGCCGCCCAAGCGCGATATTGATGGGTTACGCCGCAAAGCGGATAGTGAGGGCACTTCTCTCAGCCGGGTTTCGACCGGAATGCATTCCTGAGATAGGCGCTTAGCAGCACGGTGGGGCTGCGGTTCAGGCGTTGTAACCATTACTGATACATTGGAGTATGACAGTCCATGAAAAAAACCGAGTTGATGGAGTCAATCAAACAGGGCGAGCCGATTGTCGTTGGATCGGAGAAACACGCGCTCTTGGTGCAGTTCAGCAATGAGGCATTGCGCATCACAGCGGAACTGAACAGTTCCTATCATGAGCAGGCAGAGGTTCGCGCGCTGTTTTCTCAGCTGACCGAAAAGGAGATCGACGAATCGTGCTTTTTCTTTCCGCCTTTCTATACGGACTGCGGAAAAAACATCACGTTTGGGAAAAATGTATTCCTGAACACGGGATGCACCTTTCAGGACCTCGGCGGCATCACGATCGGTGATGCCTCGCAGATCGGTCAGAGTGTCACCCTGTGCACGCTGAATCACGGGCAGGCGCCGGAACAACGCAACACGATCTATCCGTCTCCGATTGTCATCGGCAGGAACGTATGGATTGGCGCCAACGCCACCGTGCTTCCCGGTGTGACCGTCGGCGATGACGCAATCATCGCTGCTGGCGCGGTCGTCACCAAGGATGTTCCGGAAAAGGCCGTTGTTGCGGGTGTCCCGGCGAGAGTCATCAAAATGGTCGCATGATTTCCATTCCGTGCACACCTAAGCCTTCAATCTTTCGGAAAAAGTCTTCTTCATTGCCGCGATGGACTCTCCGCTCGGTCCCATCGCGTCGTAGAAGGGCAACGGTTCGGAATATTTCATTCCGACATAGAGGGCGCTGGCCTTCATTGGCGTCAGCACCTCAGCCATTGAACTCTGAATCGCACCTGCGGCGCTATAGGTATGCTCACTGGCGCCGGCCGTGACGACCACCACCAGCTCTTTATCCTTCAGCGCCGTGCCTCCGGGACCAAAAGCCCAGCCGTAGGACCAGACTTTGTTGAGGTAGGCCTTGAGCATCGGCGTCAGATTGAACCAATGAATCGGAAACAGAAAGACGATGCGCTCAGCCGCGTCGGCGGCTTGCTGCTCGGCAGCCACATTGAACGCATCCAGCTTGTCGCCATACAGTGTTTCGAGATTGCGCACGGTGACATGCGGCGTTGCTTCGGCCACGTCCTGCAAGGCCTTGATCGACTGGGACTGTTCCGGGTAGGGGTGAGAAACAACGACAAGGGTTTTCATCAAACTGTCCTTTGAAAAATAATCGGGATGAAGTTGTCAGGGGGGCTAGCCAGCAGCCAGGGCAATGCCTTCGACAAGATAGGCGCGACTGTCGGCCGCCGCGTGGCGGTAGCCGATAATTGCCTGGTATTCCGGGGAGTCGTGCCAGGCGCGAGCCTGTTCCATGCTCGGGAACTGCAAGATGACGATCTTGCCCAGAGGTGCATCACCTTCGAGCGGATCGACTTGGCCGCCAGCAACGATCAGCCTGCCGCCATATGCAGTAAAGGTCTTTTCGACAGCCAGTTGATACGGCTTGATTCGCTCTGGATCGGTGATGCGCACGTCGATTACATAATAGGCCGGGTGGCTCATGGGAACTCTTTCTTGCGGAATGTTGTTCATTCAGGATCGAGCGGCTGGATCAATCGTCATTACTAAAATCCAGCCAGCCCGACCGATTACAGACTGGCCTCGTACACCTTGCGGCTTACCTCCAGCGTGACGTTCTGATGCTCGCCCAGCGCGGTCATGCCATGCACCTCCAACTGGCGCACCAGGCCATCGATGGCATCGGCGGAAATGCCGTAATCTGCGAGTCGGGTTTTAACGCCTAGCGTCTCGAAGAATGCACGAGTTTTCGCGATGGCCTGATCGATCTGTTGATCCTCACTACCCTGGGTAATACCCCAGACGCGCTCGGCAAACTGCAGCAGCTTGGCGCGCTTTTCATCGCGCCGAACATCAAGCATCGACGGCAGCAAGACCGCCAAAGTTTGCGCGTGGTCGAGACCATACTGGGCGGTCAGTTCGTGGCCAACCAGGTGAGTGGCCCAGTCCTGCGGCACCCCGGCGCCCACCAAACCGTTCAATGCCATGGTCGCGGTCCACATCAGGTTGGCGCGTGTGTCGTAATCCGCAGGTTCTTTCACCACTTTCGGGCCAATTTCAATCAGGGTTTGCAAAAGCCCCTCGGCCAGTCGGTCCTGAATTCGCCCGTCAACCGGATAGGTCAGATATTGCTCGACAATGTGCGTGAACGAATCGACGACCCCGTTGGCGAGTTGACGTGCTGGCAGCGTATAGGTCTTGGTCGGGTCGAGGATTGAGAACTGCGGAAAGACGAGCGGCGTGGTGAAGAAGGCCTTGGTCTTGGTCGACTTGCGTGTGACGACTGCACCGCAATTCATTTCCGATCCTGTTGCCGGCAAGGTGACGACGACGCCGAGAGGCAATGCCTGGGTCACTGCGCCACCGAAAGTCTGGAGAATTTGCCAGGGATCACCGTTGAACGACTCAGCAGCGGCGACGAACTTGGTCCCATCGATGACCGATCCGCCGCCCACCGCCAACAGGAAATCGAGTTTTTCGGTACGGACCTGTTCAATGGCTTTGAGCAGCGTTTCATAGCTGGGGTTGGGCTCAATGCCGCCAAATTCACGATATTCACGCTGCCCCAGCGCAGTGCGCACTTCCGCCAGGGTGCCATTGCGTTCGGCGCTCTGGCCACCGTAAAGAATCAACACACGGGCGTTTTTTGGAATCAGGGTATCGAGCTGGGCTACGGTTTCTTTGCCAAACACGATACGGGTCGGGTTCTGGAATTCAAAATTCAACATCATTTACTCCATAAGTAATTGGTTTTAAACATGGTCAAGATCTTTGCTCACTTGACAGGAAGCGCTCATTGACTTTGTTGGAGCGGATTATGAGCGCCATTACTCACAACCAGAAGTCGCTATATGGTTAATTGTTTGATAACCTGTGGTTGATGAATAAAGTAAGCACGTCGGATAAACAGCCCGAAAACGACGATGCAGAGGACGCCATTTTTATTGCAAGGAGGCACCTATGGATTTATCCCAGCGCGTTCGCACGATCCTGTCATTTGTGCAGGCCGTCGACGCCGGCAGCTTTGCCGCAGCCGCACGAGCGCTGGGAATCAGTGCCGCTGCCGTCAGCAAGAATGTAGCGAGTCTTGAGCAAGTGCTGGGCGTGCGTCTCATGAATCGGACGACGCGAACACTCAGTCTGACCGACGAAGGTACCGTCTTTCTGAAGGAGGCCAGAATTGCACTGGAAGCCCTTGATAACGCGGTCGATGCCGTTGCTGCCCAACGATTCGAGACGAGCGGTCATGTGCGCATTTCGACGAGTGCAGCTTTTGGGCGGAACCAACTCATTCCCGTGCTTCCCGGATTGATGACCCGATATCCGGCCCTGTCTGTCGAGGTTGATTTCGATGATCGGGTTATTGATCTTGTCCGGGACGGTTACGATCTGGCGATTCGCGGTGGGCGTATCGCCGACTCCGCTCTTGTCTCCCGACCTATCTGTCACTTGAACCTGATCCTTGTTGCTTCTCCCGATTATCTGGCAAGAGAGGGCACCCCGCGTTCGCTGCAGGAACTCACGTCGCATCGACTGATCGTGCGGCGATTTCTGGGGGGGCGCGTTTCTCCGTGGAATTTCAAGAGCAGTGACGGCAGCACGACCTCACTCGATCTTGGCCCGGCCAGCTTAACCCTCTCAGCGCCTGAAGCGTTGGCGCAGGCTGCAAGCCTGGGCATGGGGATCGCCCAGGTCGGGGTTCATCATGCCTGGGACTACCTGCGTTCAGGCAAGCTGAAAGTCCTGCTGCTTGGGGTTCACGAGCCAGGGAGTTACGAAATGGTGATGCAGTATCCGCATCGAGCACTTATGGCTCCAAGAGTGAAGGCAACTATTGAGTATCTACTTGCCGCTTTTGCCGAGGATGAAGCGCTACACGTGCCTTTAAACAACTTGGTCGCTTTTACGGATTAATGAGAGATTAGTCGAGGCACGCAAACAACTCTTATCCTATCGGCCCTGGTCAGAATGGCTGCATATGGCCCCTTTGCCGACACAGAAAATGATTCTATGGAAAGTCTGTTCTGGCCGAGTTGCGGTCAACATAAGTTCTAACGACACCATCGATTTATTTCGACCAAAAACAGCGGCGTTTGCCGACTCGGCGATACGGCAGCACTCGCACCCCGAAAATGAAAATGAATCAATGGCCTCCAATCCATTACACTCGCGTCCTTCAGCCGTCCCTCCCCAAAATGCAAAAGGCTCCTGATGCGCCCGATTCACGATATAGATGTTCTTCTGTTACTCGCGCTGGCGCTTTCATCAAAGCGGCGGCCAGCCCAACTCTTCGAGATTGTCGCAGCGGCTGAGATCGTCCAGAGTGTCATTCCTGCCAATGTGCAGCTGATCGAAAGCTTCTCCCGTTTGTCCAAGTGTGGCCTGATCCGCGCTCTGGACGACGGATTTACGTTGACGGCAGAAGCTCAGAAGATCATGGCCAATCCTTCGGGAACCAGCAATACGTCGCGTCGTATCGCCAGCATTAAGGAAAATCTGGCGCTCTACGAAGCCACAAGTGAGCACGCGCCGATTCTGCTGTCTGCCAAGGAAGTCAGCGCCGCCATTCTCGGCCACCGCGCTTCGTCCAAGAGTGCAAGAAACACGCTGTTGGCACCCAAACCCTCCGCCGAGAGCAAAAAAGCGCGGCCCGGCCAACGCCAGCGCAAGCCGCTCCCTGCCAATCGACACAAGAGTTGACCGATATGACCGAAATTTCTGAGTCCCTTGCCGCCACCGAAGCACGCTCCTTCGACGAACTCTCACTGTCGCCCGGCTTGCGATCCGCTCTGGAGCAACTCGAATACCAGACGATGACGCCGATCCAGGCGGCCAGCCTGCCGATCTCGTTGAACGGTCATGACCTGATCGCGCAAGCCAAGACTGGCAGCGGCAAGACGGCAGCTTTCGCCATTACACTGCTGACGAATCTCAACCCGCGCCGCTTTGCGGTTCAGGCCATGGTGCTTTGCCCGACGCGCGAACTGGCCGAGCAGGTGACGCAGGAGATCCGTCGGCTGGCGCGCTTCGAAGACAACATCAAGGTACTGTCGCTGTGCGGAGGCACCCCTATCGGTCCGCAACGGGGCAGTCTCGAACACGGCGCGCACATCGTTGTCGGAACGCCGGGACGCCTCATGGATCATTTGGAGCGCGGCAACTTGCGCCTTGATGCGCTCAACACACTGGTACTCGATGAGGCTGACCGCATGCTTGACATGGGGTTTTTTGACGACATTGTGTATGTCGCCGAACACTGCCCACCAAACCGCCAGACCCTGCTCTTCTCGGCCACCTACCCGGAGGGCATCGAGAAACTGGCAAAACAATTTCTGCGTCACCCTCAGGAAGTGAAATTGCTCGAGCAGCATGAGGGCAGCAAAATTCGCCAGCGGTTCTACGAAATCAAACACGAAGAACGCTTGCAAGCCGTTACAGTGCTGCTCAAGCACTACCGACCGATCAGCACATTGGCATTCTGCAACACCAAGCAACAGTGTCGCGATCTGCTCGACGTGCTGCATGCCAAAGGATTTCACGCGCTGACCCTGAATGGCGATATGGAACAACGCGAGCGCGATCAGGTGCTGATCCAGTTTGCCAATCGCAGTTGTTCAGTACTTGTGGCGACCGATGTTGCCGCCCGCGGTCTGGACATCGACCGACTGGAAGCTGTCATCAATGTCGATGTAACGCCCGATCCGGAAATCTACGTTCACCGCATCGGACGTACCGGCCGCGGCGACGAGGATGGGTGGGCATTCAGTCTGTGTAGTCCGCGCGACCGGCGCCGCGTCGAGACCATCGCCCGCATGACCGGCAGCGAACCGGACTGGCATACGCTTGGCTCACTGCAGAGTGAAAACGATGACGTTTTTCTCCCACCCATGGTCACCCTTCAGATTCTCGGCGGCCGCAAGGAGAAGATCCGCCCTGGCGACGTCCTTGGCGCGTTGACGGCTGAAGCGGCCGGAACGCGCTCTTTTACCCGCGAGCAGGTCGGCAAGATCACCGTCACGGATCAATCCACCTACGTCGCCGTGGCACGCGAACTCGCAGGTGAAGCCGTGCGCAAGCTGGCAACCGGCAAGGTCAAGGGCAGAATCGTCAAAGTGCGGGCACTCGGAAATTAAGGAAATAGCGAACACGCCGGTGATTCGATACCAGCACGGCTAATTATTCGATTTTTTGTAACGACATCATCGTCGGCATTTGGAACCTCAGGCATAAGACAGAGTCTTGTCGCCCCCTCCAACACGTGTGATTGCCATCCGCCAAAGACGGCGTTGGTGATTACCATTGCTAAACCACCTCCTCAAAGAAAGCATCTCCCCGAATGCAGGCAAACGTTAACGAAAATCCCAGATACGCCGTGGTTGCAGCCGTTCAACGACCGAGTGTGAACGACACAGAATTCGAGGCATCACTCGCCGAACTACGCGATCTGGCGAAAACACTGGGGTTCAAGGTTGTCCATACATTTACGCAGAAGCGCTCAGGATTCGATACGACGGCCTACATGGGGGCCGGCAAGCGTGAGGAAATACGCCGTTTCGTAAACAGCGAACCCGGGACTGATAACTCTGCGTTGGAGGAAGCCCAAGGCAGGAATGTCGTCATCGACGCCATCCTTGTGGACCATGAAATTTCGCCATCGCAAGCCCGAAACCTCGAAAATGAAATTGGCTGCGAGGTGATGGACCGCACCATGGTCATCCTTGAGATTTTTCATCGCAACGCCAGATCACGAGCCGCAAGAGCTCAGGTGGAAATTGCCCGTCTCGGCTATATGGCCCCGCGCCTGCGCGAAGCGGCTAAGCTGGCCGGACCGCAAGGGCGGCAGCGTAGTGGCATGGGCGGCCGTGGGTCCGGTGAATCGCATACAGAACTGGACCGACGCAAGATTCGAGACCGGATTGCCGAACTCCAAGAGGAGATCATCTCGATGGATGCCGAGCGAAGGATACAGCGCTCACGGCGACAAGAGCGGCAAGGGTTGGCATGCACCGCACTCGTTGGTTACACAAACGCCGGCAAGTCCACCCTCATGCGTGCGCTCACAGGCAGCGAAGTCCTGGTCGCCAACAAGCTCTTCGCCACGCTCGATACGACAGTGCGTACGCTTCAACCGGAGAGCGTTCCTCGTGTGCTCGTTAGCGATACTGTCGGCTTCATCAAGAATCTGCCGCACGATTTGGTGGCATCCTTCAAATCAACCTTGGAAGAAGCGCTGGATGCATCGCTGTTACTTCACGTCGTCGATGCCAGCGATGCTGGGTTTGAACGCCAACTCGAAGTAACTGACAAGGTGCTTGACGAAATTGGTGCAAACGCGGTGCCTCGCCTTCTTGTTTTCAACAAGATCGATTGTGTCGGCGACGCTGCTGCACAAATTGAACGCGAAGCAATGCTCAGAGGGATGTACCCGGACTGCATGGTGATGAGCGCTCGCCGTCCGGATGATGTGGCGCGGTTGCGCCAGATGATCGTTCGCTTTTTCCAGAGAGATCTTGTCGAAGCCGAACTTCTTCTCCCTTGGTCGGCGCAGCGACTGCGTGGCGAGCTCTATGCCAGTTGTGAAGTATTGGAAGAAAAAGCCGTAGTTGAGGGGGCCATTTTTCGTATCCGCGGCGAACACGACATGCTGGAAAGTCTGCGTGAGCGACTCTCCCTGACGTGATAAAGATAATTTAAGGTTGGCTAATGCAGAATCATTGCTTCAACATTCCGGTGACTATAGTCAGGTGAGCGGTGATGTATCAGTAGTGAGGGGATAGATGCTTTTGCATAGGCAGGTGCCGGTGCATGGTATTCAAAGGCGGCATACTTGACCAGAATTGGGGAATACCCCCTGAAGCAAACTGTACTTTTCCTGCTGTGGCTTCACCGTCAACGCTGGCGGATCGCCGCATACAAAACCCCAGTAGGAGGTTCGTATGCGGCGGATAATTCAATCTGGGGCGGCGCAAGCCGCATTTTTATTTCGGCTCTATGCATTTTGAGGTTGATCACCGGAGAACGGACACCCCTCTGAAATTCGCTAATCTGTGCAATTTAGGGCTTTAGCGACGGCGGACAACGCCACGTTACTTTGTGTCCGTCTAGTGCGTGACGAGGGGCGAATATCGAGGGCTATGGTCGGGCTGATCAGAAGAAAACCGGCCAATCTGGCTTTCCCGTGACTCTTTTGAAGTATTCGTACCAGTTTTACTTTGAATCGCCCGCCTTCAATTCAAGCGCCGGTGACGAAATACTGGCATGTTCATCTTGATTCAGATTGTGTGACGGATGCGGATCCCAGCCATGCAACACCGATAGCACAATGAAGCCGAGAACGTAAGCCAGGACGACATGCCAGCCGTAGCGCAGCCAGGCAAATACGGATTTAGCTTCCGGGAACATATTGGACAGCGCGACACCGGAAGACGAGCCGAACCAGACCATCGAGCCGCCAAAACCAACCGCGTAGGCGAGGACGCCCCAGTCGTACCCTCCCTGCTTCAGGGCCAGTTCGGTCAAGGGAATATTGTCGAAGACCGCCGAAAGCAAGCCCAATCCGAAGGTGGTCAACTCCGACGCCGCTGGCAATTTTTCTACTGGCATCATCGATGCGCAGACGACGAGACTGAGCAGGAATACGCTGCCCTTGAACGTTTCCGGCAGCACCTCCCAGTCCGGACGACGCAACGGCACCGAGAACAGAATCGCGGCCCAGACCGCAATGCCGAGAAACGGCAAGCAATCGGCCTGCGAAGCATAGTGCATATTGACCAGCACGTTGGTTCCAACCGCGCTGGACAGCATCAGAACGACGATGCCAAGTCGCACCTTATCGACGTGAGTGTGCTGGTGTGCATGCTTGACGATCGGCGAATACGCTTGCTGCTGCTTCGAGCCAAAATAGGCCGTCACACAAAGCGCCACGCCGGCAGCGATATAAGCCTTGACCACATAGAGGGGGCTCACGCCATCGATCCACATCATGGTCGTCGTGGTATCTCCGACAACAGAACCGGCCCCACCGGCATTCGAGCAGGCCACGATAGCGGCGAGATAGCCGATGTGCACTCTGGCCTGGAACAATTGGTGCGCCATGGCCCCACCGATCATCGCTGCGGCGATGTTATCGAGAAACCCGGAAAGAATGAAAACGATCACGAGCAGGAAGAAACCACCCTTCCAGTCATGAGGCAGGAATTTCGGCAGAATGACCGGCAAGCGGCTCTTCTCGAAATGGCGAGATAGCAGGGCAAACCCCATGAGCAGCAACAGGAGGTTGGCAAGGACAACCCATTCGTGCTCAAGGTGAATGATGAAACCGGCAACGCCGTGACCATCCTTGAAACTACCGTAGAAGATCTTGTAGAGCGAAATAGCCGACATCCCGCCCAGCCCAACGTACAGCGTATGGTGGTGAAACAGTGCGACACCCATCAGCGTCAATGCAAACAGCACGAACTCGAGCGGAATGTCTGCAAGCATTGTTACCACCCCCTGAACGTAGAAAACGGCTGATTATTCTTTAAATAGATTTCGCGAAACAATCGTCATTGCACTGCATTGATCTCTACAACACAAAAAAGCGCCGGCCACGGCCGACACCCTTGCTGTCCGGATATTTCTTTCTGCTATGCCACGCCGGCCCCATTGGCTGCCTGAAAAACGCGGCAAACCGGGCGGCATTGTATACGCGCCAACAGAAAATTAAACATCGCGGAATGTTTTTTTATTTATTCAATTTCATTTAAAAACCATAGGGCCGATGCAGCCAGTTTTTGATCACGACCACATCCCGTTCCGGCAGGTAGGAAAACCCGGCCTGAACATCCTCGATTACAGCGCGAGTTACGGCGTGCGACACTGCTTTGGTTGTCAGCATGTGAAAAAACCAGGCCATCGGATAACCGGCTTGGCGGTCGAATCGCTGCAACGCTGCGGACAAGGCCAAGCCCTGTGCGCCGAAAGCGCCGTCGAATCGCGGCATGATGCCGTTGATCGCCGCCACGGGTGTGGCCTGGAAAACGGGCTGCCGATAGCGGTCGAGGTATTCACGCACGGCCAGCACCCAATGGTTGCTGAATGTGGTGGCGTTTCCGGCGCTGCTCGATTGCCAGGCGTCAAGAAAACGATGCACCGACTGTGGTTCCGGCTTCTGTGCGGCCATGCGCTGCAAGAAGGCCGCCACTTCGGTGATGCGCCGTACCCGGTAATACGGTGCGCCAAGAGGTTGGTAAGCCGCCTTGGCCACCTCCTCGCGCGGTGGATCGATCAACTCCTCGAGGCTCGCCGGTGCAGTCACAGCGAAAAGCTCATGGGCGACGACTTCCTGCAGTTCTTCGATTTCGACCTGCACGAAATCGCCTGCCGATTCGCCGGTGCTGGCAACGAGATAATGGGTCTTGCCGAGCAGTCGCGTTGCCCGGAGTCCGCTCCCGGCAAACGCATCGACGAGCGCATGCAAATCGCCGTCGACATTCTCCAACTCGCTTTCGCCCCAGGCGGCCAAATCGTCTGCGAGATGATTTCCATCGCGGTCAACGACACCGCCGAGGCGATACCAACCGCCCCGCGTCAATACGTCGCGAAAGCACAAATGCGAATCGATGCCTGACAGCGCGCCGGCCAGCCCGGCCGCACCGGACGACACCGGAAAACCAAGACACAACTCGTCGGCGCGCCGTTCGAAGTCCGTCCATTTATCCACAACCGCTGTCGCCACGCTCATGACTCGTCCCAGTCCTTGAGGGCCACGACCAGTCCGGTCGCCGCCTCGGCATCGGAGGTCAACCGCAGGCAATGATCGCCGGAGTCGACGTAGTAAAGGCTACAAAACGGGTTACCGGCTGCCGCGCGGGCGCGCGGAGGCATGTCGTCATCGCTGCATACCGAGAAATGAACGCCGGGAAAGGTCTTGCGCAAATTCACGAGAATGGCGTCGGCAAGCGCATGCGCATTGCTCGCCACCTGGTCCATGACTTTGGCCAGCAGACTGGGCTCGATCATCACTCGTCCACCTCTTCAAGAAATTTTTCCAGGGAAGCCGCCTTGACACCCATGACTTTCGCCAACCAGGGTGGCGGGCTCTTGAGCGCCGCCTGCAACCTTGCCAAAGTCTCGCGGGCCGGGCCGGGCTTGGGAATCTTGACCGGATGCGATCCGACACGTACGACCTTAGCCGCCGCCGGACCGCCGATCGATTGCAAATAGACGACCTGGCAATCGGCGATCAGCTGCGCGCGCGCCGCGTTGCGGTCTTCGGCGTGCTCCGCCTCTAACGTTGGGCGGGCGCCAATGAGACGCAATTCTGCGGGAGAAACCTGATAGATCAGGAAACGCTCACAAGAACCAAAATGCCCGTCCAGCTGCTCGCCACTGTTCGACGCAATCGCGACACGAATCGAACCGGGCATATCGCCTTCGTTGTAAGCCTCCAGTGCCGGCAGTTCGCTGCCTTCGATATCGAGGCCCCACAGCAGACGGACGGCCTGCTTCAACTGGTCGCTGCTGACGCCAACGTGGCAATCTTCCTCGGCATGATTACCGGCAAGAATCTCGCGCAGATCGGTGACCGTCACCGCGGCCAGTTTCGTCTCGGTTAGCGGGAGGTCCAGCTTTTCCGCCAGCGCCTTGACGAGACCAGCCACTTCGGGAAGTTCGAGCTCCCTTGCCGCCAGAGCGATGCGCAATGCGGCTTCGCGAGTCATTGATGCGGACATGATGATCTCCGGTTAGGGTTTAACCACAACGAGCACAACGAGCACAACGAGAAGCAAAAAACTGAAAAAGGTTTTCGTTGTGTCCGTTGTGTCCGTTGTGTCCGTTGTGGTTATTTTCCTTTTACGAATAGACGATGCAGGTATCTCCACCCGGGCAGGTGTCGACGCATTTCGGCGAGTCAAACTCTTCGCACTCGTTGCAGGTATCCTTGTTGATCTTGTAAATCCCGCCCTTCTCGACAATCGACTTGGTCGGGCAGACCGGGACGCAATCACCGCAGGACGTACATTCCGCTTGCGTAATCTTCATTGCCATGATGTTGCTCCTTTCAGTTCAAAGGTTCATTCGACGCCATCGATTCGTTTTGCCCGCACCGAGTACGGCAAACGTTCCGGAGCGGCCTGGGGTTCGATGAAATACACGCCGCCGTTGCCGAGCTTGATCTCCCCCCCCCACTTCTCCGGCGAGTCAAACTCCATCGAGGTAATGCTGTCCTCGATGTCGCGCTTGGGCATGTAGAACACGTAGCCGTTCGCGCCTTTTCTGATCATGATGTTGGCCATTCGGGTCTCCAGCAGGGGGAGGTGCCGGGAAAATGAAGCCGCCTCCCAGCCAGCTTCATCTCCACGGTCACCTCACGTTCAGCGTTAGCGCACGAGATCGAAGTTGTAGTCGGTCTTGCCCAGCAGCTTGGTCTGCTCGTCGAGATGCTCCAGAACCGCGTTGGTCAGCGTCGTCACGATATACATCCCGCCTTCGTAACCGAGCGTCGTCATGCGATGCAGGTGATGGCGATCGAAGATCGGGAAGCCGAGACGGATCAGCGGCACTTCGAACTCCGGACCCTTGTACAACGTGTCGCGCTGGATGAACTTGCCGTAGCTGCTGCCGATGACGAAGTCCGGCTTGTCCGTGAAGCACAGGCTGCGCAGGTGCCAGAGGTCGCATCCCGGATACAGCTTGGCATGGACGCCGTACGGCGACGCTTCGAGCATCTTCTTCATCGCCTTTTCCCAACGTTTGTTGCTGTTGTGAACCACGATGTGGGTCGGTTCGATACCCAGTTCGAGCATGACCTTGACGAGGCCCATGACGAAATCCGGATCGCCGAACACCGCCATTTTCTTGCCGTGCAGCCACTGGTGCGAATCGGTCATCATGTCGATGAGGCGGCCGCGCTCCTTGGTGATCGACTCGGGAACCGGCTTGCCGGTGACTTCCGAGACTTTCATCAAGAATTCGTCGGTCCACTCGACCCCCATCGGGATGTTCAGCTTCGGTACCTCGTGATTCCAGGTGCTTTCGATGTACTTCTTCGACTTTTCCAGCGTCGTCGATTGCAGCATGAAGGTGGTGATGGCGTTCGGCGCGTCCTTGATCTCTTCGATCGTGGTGCCGCCGGCGTACATCTCGTATTCGCCGGTCGCCGGCGTGTCGAGGACTTCGTCCGGATCGCAGAGGTAGGTGTAGTCGACGCCCATTTCCTTCATGTAGCGCTTGATTACACGGTAGTTGCCGAGATAGGTCTCAAAGCCCGGCACGATGTTGATCTTGCCGTTCTTGCCCGGTGCCTTGCCTTCCATGTCGTTGAGTGTGAAGTACTTCATGATGCCCTCGAACATGTTGTCCCAGCCGGTGATGTGCGAACCGACGAAAGACGGCGTGTTGGCGTAGGGAACCGGGAAATCCTTGTCCACATAGCCTTCGTTGCGTGCATTGCCGATAAAGGCACCGAGGTCATCACCGATGACTTCCGCGATACAGGTGGTGCACACGGCGATCATCTTGGCGTCGTACAGCTTGGTCGCGTTCTGCAGGCCTTCATGCACGTTCTTCTGACCGCCGAACACCGCGGCGTCTTCGGTCATCGAATCGGCGATGAACGCAATCGGCTCCTTGAAGTGACGGTTGAAGTAGGTCCGGAAGTAGGCCACGCACCCTTGCGAACCGTGGATATAGACCATCGTCTTTTCGAAGCCGAGACCGCACAGAGAAGCGCCGAGCGGCTGGCAGGCCTTGGCGGCATTGATGGTCAGCGCCTCGCGCTTGAAGTTGAGGTCCTGATACTCTTGGCTCGTCGTCCACTCGAAGACTTCGGCCACTTTCTCGGGAGACACGCGCTCCTCGAACTCGCGCTTGCGCGCCAGGACGTCCTGATACTCCGGCTTGTTGAACAGCGGGAAGCACGGTTTGATATCGTCTGCTGCTTGCATCTTTATCTCCTTTGTCCGGCCACTCATCCGTGGACGCGAACACAAGTTGAGGGAATTCAGTGAAAAGCTTTTTTAACCACAACGAACACAACGAGCGCAACGAGAGATAAGTCAAGAACACTTTTCAAAACAAAGCCTTTCGCTTTCGTTGTGTTCGTTGTGCCCGTTGTGGTTCATGGAATTAACTTAAGCCGCTTTGGCCTCCTCGACCGCTTCGACCGGTTTCTTCCAGGGCGGCGTGAACAGTGTCCAGCAGGGGTTGTTCACCGCCATGTCCATGTCGCGGGCGAACACGGCGAAACCGTCGTAACCGTGGTACGGACCCGAGTAATCCCAGGAGTGCATCTGGCGGAACGGCACGCCCATCTTGTGGAAGGTGTACTTTTCCTTGATCCCCGAACCGACCAGATCCGGCTTGACCTGGCGCACGAACTCTTCCAGTTCGTACCCGGTGGCGTCGTCGTAGATCAGGGTGGCGTCCTTCATTTCCTTGATCGTGCGATCGTAGTCATCGTTGTGGGCGAACTCGTAACCGGCGCCGACCACTTCCATGCCCAGATCCTCGTAGGCACCGATCGTGTGACGCGGACGCAGACCGCCGACGTAGAGCATGACTTTCTTGCCTTCCAGGCGCGGCTTGAACTTGGCGATGATCGCGTCCATGGCCGGCTTGTACTTGGCGATGACGCGCTCGGCGCCTTCCTTGATCGTGTCGTCGAAGTGCGAAGCGATTTCACGCAGGCTTTCGGCGATCTTGGTCGGACCGAAGAAGTTGTACTCCAACCAGGGAATACCGTACTTCTCTTCCATGTGGCGCGCGATGTAGTTCATCGAGCGATAGCAGTGCAGCAGATTCAAACGGGCACGCGGCGTGTTCTCGATTTCAGCGATGGTGCCGTCGCCGGACCACTGCGCCACGACGTTGAGACCCATCTCTTCGAGCAGGATGCGCGAAGCCCAGGCGTCGCCGCCGATGTTGTAGTCACCGAGAATCGCGACGTCGTACTTGCCGCCCGGCTCCAGTTGACCGTCGCGCTTCGGCAGCACCCAGTCGCGGATGGCGTCGTTCGAGATGTGGTGACCAAGGGATTGCGAGACGCCGCGGAAACCTTCGCAGCGCACCGGCACGATGGTCTTGCCGATCTCGGCCGCCTTCTTCTTCGACACCGCTTCGATGTCGTCGCCGATCAGGCCGATCGGACATTCCGACTGCACTGAAATGGCCTTGGAAAGCGGGAAGAGCGATTCGACTTCGTCGATCAGCTTGGCCAGCTTCTTGTCGCCGCCGAACACGATGTCCTTTTCCTGGAAATCGGACGAGAACATCATGTCGCAGTACGAATCGACGCCAGCTGTGCCGGTCGCATAGTTACGACGTCCGCCGCGCGAATACTGGCCGCAACCGATCGGGCCGTGCGAGATGTCGATGATGTCCTTGAACGGGCCCCAGACCACGCCCTTGGCGCCGGCGTAGGCGCAGCCGCGCTGCGTCATGACGCCCGGTACCGATTTACGGTTGGAGGTGATGCACTTCTTGGCCGACTCAAGACTCGAGTCGTTGACCATCAAGTGCTTGGCACGGTCCTTCTTGGCCTTCTCGGGGTAAACCTCGAGCACTTCCTGAATCAGTGCCTGAGCCTCTTCGCGGTTAAGCAATCCCATTTGTGTCTCCTTGTCGGGTGCGGCCTTCATTTCGGCACGTCACCCAAAATCAAACAATCAAAACTGCAGATCTACTCCGAGTGGCTCAGGCAGCCTCGGCCGCCAGCTCGGCAGCCGTCTTGCCGACGATGGTTTCGTCTTCGGCTTCCATGATCCCGAACTCCATGAGCAACTCTTCGAGCTCTTCCATCTCCAGCGGCGTCGGAATCACGAACAGTTTGTTGTCGATGATCTTCTGCGCCAGCGCCCTGTACTCGTCGGCCTGTTTGGCGGTCGGGTCGTACTCGATGACGGTCATGCGGCGGATTTCGGCGTGCTGGACGACGTTGTCACGCGGCACGAAGTGGATCATCTGGGTCCCGAGCTTGGCCGCCAGCGCCATGATCAGCTCGTCCTCGCGGTCGGTCTTGCGGCTGTTGCAGATGAGCCCGGCCAGACGCACACTGCCGGAGTTGGCGTACTTGACGATGCCCTTGGCGATGTTGTTGGCCGCGTACATGGCCATCATTTCGCCCGAGCAGACGATGTAGATTTCCTGCGCCTTGTTCTCGCGGATCGGCATGGCGAATCCGCCGCAGACCACGTCGCCGAGCACATCGTAGAAAACGAAATCGAGGTCTTCCTCGTAAGCGCCCTCTTCTTCGAGGAAGTTGATCGCGGTAATGACGCCGCGGCCAGCACAACCAACCCCTGGCTCAGGACCACCGGACTCGACGCACTTGACGCCGCCAAAACCAACGGCCAGGACGTCTTCAAGTTCGAGGTCTTCCACCGAACCGGCCTCAGCCGCCAGGTGCATGACCGTGGTCTGCGCCTTGCTGTGCAGGATCAGACGAGTCGAATCGGCTTTCGGATCGCAACCGACAATCATGACCTTCTTGCCCGCCTCAGCCAGCGCGGCGACCAGATTCTGGGTTGTGGTAGACTTTCCGATCCCACCTTTGCCGTAGATAGCGGCTTGACGCAGTTTTGCCATGATGCATTCTCCTATGTCAGAAATTCACTCGGGTGTAAGGACCATTCCCGTGTTCCCGAGCAACTTTTCGCAAGGACCATGCCAGAACAGCAATTACCGCACAACACATTGAAATGATTGAAGTTATCGGCAAAGCACCAGGCAGCAACATCGTTCCCGAACCCGACAAAGCCCCTTCATTTTGTCGCGGTGACGACAATGAACACGCCACCCTGCCCCGCTACGCGCGCCTGCCGATCAATCGCTGCAACATCCCATCCGTCATCCTCGGCAGCCTCACCTTTCAGCGGCACCCGGCACCGCTGCAACTCGACGGCATCGCCGAACTGCACGCCGATCTTTTCCAGCGCCTCGACTGCCTCGAAGACAAGCACGCCCGTGCCACGGCTTTCTCTGACTATGTCACGGTGCATTTCTGCCTCGAAGACCTGGAAAAAGCCGGCCTGACGGACCTAACGCAACAACGGGCGAATGCAAACTGGTTGCGCGTACTTCGCGGCTGGAGCTTCAACGCCGACGGCCGCGAAGGCGCCATTCTGAAAGGCTGGGTGGAATCGCGCTTCGGCCTACTGCCCCGCTTTCACGGCGAACCGCTGCGCGATTTTTCCGGTCCGGCCTATCTTCGCTATCAGGAAATGCGCTCGGCCGGCCTGTACGGCACCAACGCGCTGGAAAGCCAGCTCGATCTGCTCTATGCCTACAGCCAGTACGAGTTCCTTCGCGCGCAACGCCGGGCTGAAACCGACAAATGCCTCACGCTCTATCGCGGCATCAACCGCATCGGCGACCACGAGGTTCTGGCCGGCGATCGCAAAAAACAGGTTGTCCTCTTCAACAATCTGGTGTCCTTTACCGCATCGCGCGAACGTGCCGGCGAATTCGGCGATTACATCCTGACGACGCGCGTGCCGACCGCGAAGATTTTCTTCACTTGCGACCTGATCCCCGGCGTCCTCAAGGGCGAAGACGAATACCTGGTCATCGGTGGGGTATACGACGTCTCGGTCAGCACAATGTAACTTTGTCGCAAACACGACACCATTCGACAAGCGTCATCTTCAATCCGGCATAACAAGGACGGCGGCGCCGCGCACCTGGCCCGAACGCAGGCGTTGCATGGCTTGGTTGGCGAATTCGAGCGGGAAGGTTTCCACCTCGGTTTTGACCCCCGCCCGTGGCGCAATGTCCATAAATGCCTCGCCGTCCCGACGCGTCAAGTTGGCCAGCGAACAGACCTTACGCTCACCCCAAAGTAGCGAATAAGAAAATTGCGGAATGTCGCTCATGTGGATTCCGGCACAGACGACGGTTCCGCCTTTTGCGATGCGGCGTAGTGCTTCGGGAACCAATTCACCGGCCGGCGCGAAGATGATCGCAGCATCGAGCGGCGCCGGCGGTGCTTCGCCCGAAACGCCCGCCCAGACCGCGCCCAGTTCGCGAGCAAAATCCTGCCCGCTCGTGTCGCCGGGCCGGGTGAAAGCAAAAACCTCCCGCCCTTGCCAACGCGCCACCTGCGTGATGATATGGGCCGCGGCGCCAAAGCCGTAGATGCCGATTCGTTGCGCGTCGCCGCTCGCAACAAGACCTCGGTAACCGATCAGTCCGGCGCAAAGCAGCGGCGCCGCTGACGCATCGGAATAGCTGTCGGGCAAGGCTAGGCAGAAACGCGGGTCGGCCACGGTATATTCGGCAAACCCGCCGTCGCGGGTATAACCGGTAAACCCAGCCTCGTCACAGAGATTTTCCCGCTGGCTCTCGCAATAGCGGCAATGCCCGCAGGTGTGGCCCAACCAGGGGACGCCGACCCGCTGCCCGAGAACGAACCCTTTAACGCGACTTCCCGTTGCAACAACGACGCCGACAATCTCGTGGCCGAGAACAAGGGGAAGTTTTGGCGACTTCAGGTCGCCATCGGCAATGTGGAGATCTGTCCGGCAGACGCCGCAGGCTTTGACTTTCAGCAGCACTTCTCCGGCAGACGGCTCGGGTCGAGCGATCCGTGCCAGCCGCAGAGGCTGGCGTTGTGCAACGAGAACCATCGCTTTCATTCGCCCCTCCTTCCGTAAAGCCATTTGGATTAACCGCCAATGCCTGCTGTCCTACGCATCCCGCAGCGGCACGAAAACGACGGGCAAGACAAACCTTTCGCGGATTCGTCCGTTCTCGTCTTTGCGTAAGACGACCAGATCCTGCGTCGCTTGAGGCTCACCAAGCGGCGCGACGATTGCCCCGCCGGGCCTGAGTTGCTCGATCAAAGCCTTGGGAATCCTGGCCGCAGCGGCGGTGACGATGATTGAATCATACGGCGCGTGTTCGGCCCACCCGAGACAGCCGTCGCCTTCCCGGACCTCGACATTGACGAAACCCAGACGTTGCAGGCGTTCCTGTGCCAGCACAGCAAGTTCGCCGACGATTTCGAGCGAATAGACCTGTTTGACGAGGCAGGAAAGCACGGCGGCCTGGTAACCCGACCCCGTTCCGACCTCGAGGACGACGTCGTCGGGCCCCGGATCGAGCAGATCGGTCATCAACGCCACGACGAAAGGCTGCGAAATGGTTTGCCGATGGCCGATCGGCAGCGCCATGTTCCGGTAAGCCGCCCACTCGACTTCTCTGGGAACGAAGGCATGGCGGGGGACTTTCAGCAAGGCCTGCGCCACCTGCGGGGAAAGCGATTCCCGGCCCGTCATCCCGCAGGTACTGCGCAGCTCGGACTCGATTTCATCGAGCAGGAATGCGCGATCACGCTCTCGATTCTCGCCCATGGCCCCTCCCAGAACAACAAACGACACCTCATGCACTCACCATAGTCGATTTGCCGCAACACCACACACATGGCTCGTCGCAAGCGAACCGCCTCGCATCATCGACATACGGCATGTTTTTTGCTGAATTCGATCAACACATCACTGAGAATCCCCATGGACACCCGACTGCGCGGCCACATCCTCGACGGGCTCAGGGACGGCAGCATTGTCCCGTACCTTGGCCCCGGCGTTCTCGCCGATGTCGTATCCACGACAAACGGCGCCCCGATACCGGCGACCAGCGAACAAATGATCATCGCCATGAATGGCGGCAAACCGATGGCGCCGAAGTTGATGTATGAATTCTCACGCGCCGCGATGAACGTCGAACTGAAGCGTGGCCGCCCGGCATTGACGCGTTTTCTCAACACAACCTACGGCGAACATTCCTGGAGTCGTTCTGCGACGCACGACTGGCTGAAGGCGATCCGGCCAAAATATGTAATCGACATCAATCGCGACACGCAATTGATCGATAGTTACGCCGGCGTGCCGCACACCTTGATTCTCGGCTGCGCCCGGCTCGGCGGCGGCGACTACCGCTTTCGACTTTACGTCCATGACGGCGCCGGCTACGAAGAAATCCAGCCCGAGCAAGCGCGCGATGACTTCCCCGTACTCTTCAAGCCGATGGGCGCTCCCAAACCGAAACCGGCGTACATTGCCTCCGACGCCGACTATGTCGACTACATCACCGAACTGATGGGCGGTTATGCGATTCCGTCATTTATCAAAACAATGCGCCGGGGAAAGCGTTATCTATTTCTCGGCATGCGGCTGTCTCGCGACACGGAGCGCATGGTGCTTTCCGACATTATTTACGATGCCGCAACGCCAGCCGGATGGGCGCTGATCGAAAGCGCAACGGACAAGGAACGACGTTTCCTGAAGAAAAAAAACATTGAGCTTATCGACTCAGATTTTTGGGACCTGATTGGCGAAGCCCAACAAGCGAGTGCTTGAAATGAAATTCTCACCCTTGCAGGAAATTGTCAATTCGCGGCAACGATAAAACAACTTTTAGCAGATTTGCGATTCTCGCCAAGGGTATAATCATTTTCACTATCGCCGCCCCGCATAGCACGTCGTGTCAGTCATCCCGGAGAACTGGATGACCAACGACATACAGGTAATGACAGGGAACTCCCCGGCCACAACTACTGTCTTTGGCCAGTCGTCAGCCGTCAATGTCTGGAGAGGAATAATGTCGCAGAGCTTCACCCAAAGCTTCCTGATCGTGCCCGCCCAAAAAAGCGTCGGGCTGACCTCCGTCACCCTCGGCCTGGTGCGAACCATGCAACGTCTGGGGATCGCCGTTGGATTCGCCAAACCGATCGCGCAGGACGATTCCGACAATTCGGTTCACTTCGCTCGTGAAATTTTCCATCTGAACACCCCCGATCCCTTAACGTTGCAAGAAGCAGCGGAAATGATCGCCTACAACCAGACCGATGAATTGCTGGAAGAAATCGTCACCCTGTGCATGGATGCCGGCGGCGAAAACAAGGTGCTTTTCATCGAGGGACTCCACAGCGACCCCTTGCACACTTTCCCCTCGCAACTGAACGTCGATATCGCACGCAGCCTCAAAGCCGAGGTCGTCGTCGTCGCGGATGCCTCCAGCCCGAATGCGGCAAGCAATTTGCGGCTTATCATCCGGAAATACATCAACGAAGGCTGCAAAATCGCCGGCGTCGTATTCAACAAAGTGCCGGAAGAATTCGACAAGAAAGAGGCTGGGCACCAACTGAACGACACCCTGATCTGGGGTTTCATTCACGAAAACCCGGCCTTGCGTGCTCCGCGCACCCTCGATGTCGCCCAATACCTCAACGCCGAAGTCGTCCTTTCCGGGCAACTGGCCACTCGCCGTGTCAGGGAAACGGTTATCGCGGCACGATCGGCGGCTGAATTCATCCCACGCCTTGGACCGGGTGTCCTTGTCATCACCCCCGGCGACCGCGACGACATCATTCTTGCCTCCTCACTTGCGGCCAGCCGTGGTATTGAGTTGGCAGGCTTGTTATTGACCCATACGAGCACGATTGCGCCGCATGTCATGGATCTGGCCAGCCCGATTCTGAACAATACCGGCCTGCCGATCATCCGCACCGATGGCGACACCTTCATTACGGCCCGGCGTGTCAGCCACATCTCGAGTGCTGTCCCGGTGGACGACCTGGCGCGCATGAATGCCGTGCTCGACACCATCGCGGAAGATGTCGATATCAAGATCATTTCGGCGTCCTTCCACATGCCGGAAAGCACGAAGATGTCGCCGCCAGCGTTCCGCTATCAGCTTATCCAGAAAGCACGCTCGGTCCGCAAACGCATCGTCCTGCCCGAAGGCGAAGAGCCCCGAACCGTCAAGGCCGCCATCATCTGCGAGAAAAAAGGTATTGCCCGCTGCGTGCTGCTCGGCAAACGCGACATCATTGAAGCGGTGGCCGCATCGCAAGGCCTCAGCCTGCCTGACAGCATCGAAATCGTCGATCCGGATGTAATCCGCGAACGCTACGTCGAACCTATGGTCGAGTTACGCAAATCCAAGGGGCTGACCTACGATCAGGCACTGGCGCAACTCGAAGACCGCGTCGTGCTGGGCACAATGATGCTGGCCGTCGATGAGGTCGACGGCCTCGTTTCAGGTGCTATCCACACCACGGCAAGCACAGTACGTCCAGCCCTGCAGCTGATCAGGACCTCGCCGGGTTCGTCGATTGTCTCGTCAATCTTCTTCATGCTCATGCCCGATCAGGTTCTGGTCTATGGCGATTGCGCGATCAATCCGACGCCAACCGCCGAACAGCTTGCCGAAATCGCCAAGCAAAGCGCCGACAGTGCCGCCGCTTTCGGCATTACGCCGAGGGTGGCGATGATCAGTTACAGCACGGGCGATTCAGGAGCTGGCGAGGACGTCGACAAGATCCGGCTGGCAACCGAGATCGCGCACCGCAACTTCCCGGACCTGGTCCTCGACGGCCCTTTGCAATACGACGCGGCCTCGGTCATGGAAGTCGGCAAACAAAAAGCCCCGGACAGCCCGGTCGCTGGTCAGGCCACAATTTTCGTCTTCCCCGACCTCAATACTGGCAACACCACCTATAAGGCTGTCCAGCGCAGTGCCAATGTTGTTTCGGTCGGCCCGATGCTGCAAGGCTTGCGCAAGCCGGTCAACGATCTGTCGCGCGGCGCGCTAGTCGATGACATCGTATTCACGATTGCCCTGACCGTCATCCAGGCACAATCAGCCCCCCAGCAAAGCGAACCGACGATTTCGATCTGATACGAATTCAGATCCGGCACTCGACCAGCGCACGCGCCTGGTCGGTGCAAGCCTGTCGGACCTTCGGATCGAGCGCCTTGAGCCAACGGACAGGCAAGGCTTTGCTACCGTATAGCGCTCCCGCCAGCATGCCGACGATCGCCCCGGTCGTATCGGCGTCGCCGCCACGATTGGTCGCATCGACGAGGCAATTCTCGAAGCTGTCGTTATCCATCAGCGCCTGCAACACGACCTGCATGGTTTCGACAATCCACCCGCTCGGATTCTCGCGCCGCGCACGGCGAAAATTGAATTCCGGCCAGGCGGCAACCAGCGGCTGGATTCGTCGCTGAAACACCACGCGCAATGCTTCGCCGTGCACGAAGTCGCGCACGGCAAGCGCGATGAATTCGCTCGCCGCATCGGAAAATGCATTGTTGTGCGTGACATGCGCCTGGGCATGCACTGCCTGGCGCACGACCGCTTCGTCCTGTCTCAAAGTGGCAAGCGCAACGGGCAGCACGCGCATCGCCGCGCCATTGCCGGCATCGAATTCGGAGGGCAGCGCCTCCGGAACACCGGTGCGGCGAAAAGCCACTAGATTACGCCGCACGGTATTGCCGATATCGACCGGCTTGCCGCGCATCCAGGCATCGAACGCCTGCGCACAGGAAAGCGGCCGCACCTCGCCATCGTCGGCGAGGATGGCGTCCCCCAACGCCAGCGACATCGTCGTATCGTCGGTCACCTGCCCCAGCTTGAGGCGCAACCAGCCACCGCCACGAATCTCGCGGTGCATGCCGTATTGCTGCTGAATCTCGCGCGGCGTCAGGAATTCGACCGTCGCCCCCAGGGCATCCCCGAGCGCCAGCCCTAGGTAAGCCGCCTCGGCGCGAGCGATGAGAGCATCGCTCAAAACGACGACCTATCGACTCGGATAATGGACGACGAGATCCTCGTCGCGCATCACCATCTGGCAAGCCAGACGCCATTCGGTGGGCATCAGATCATCCACGAGCATCTGTTCGACCTGGGACTGGCTGATCTTGCCCATTTCCCGAAGCACCTTGATCTCGTGGTCGGTTAAGGGATTGGCCATCTGCTTGTCGCTTTCCTTGAGACTGTAGACCTTGACGAGACAAGTCCCGCATTCCCCATCGCCACAGCCAAAATCGATCGGTATGTGGTTTTCCTTGGCCAATTCGAGAATGGTCTGACGGTGGCTGCCGGCGACGGCATAAACGGTCTTGTCCTTATGCAGCGGACTGGTGAAAGTAACATTGGGCATACCTGACTCCTTGTTGGTAGAAGATAAATAATCCAAACCACAACGAACGCAACGGGCACAACGAAAAGCAAGGGCAGCAAGAGCATCCTTCCCACCCCCTGCGGGTAATTCGTAGAAAAAATGTAACGCTCTGTTTTTACGTTGTGAACGTTGTGGTCAATCCCGCCTTTCACGCCGGCTTGACGACCACATCGCCGCCCAGCACCTGTGCCTGGCAGGCCAGCCGATGGTGGCGTGGCGCCAGGTTGTCCTTGAGCACCTGTTCTTCGAGTGAAGACGGTGTGGCGACAAATTCGTAGCCGGACAGCACTTCCGTCAGGCAGGTGCAGCACTCCCCCTCGCGACAACCGTAGGTGATGCCTGCGCCGACCTTTTCCGAGACCTCGATCAGGCGCGTTCCCGCCGGAACGGAAACCGTAACGCCGACATCCTCGAATGTGACATTTGACTTGGGCATAATTTTCCTTTCAGGCCAGAGCGGCCATATCGATAATCCGGTTTCCGGCGCGCCCCGTCAGAAGCTGAGCCAGATCGACACCGAACTTGCGGCATTCGGCGAGTTCGTCCGGCGTCGGGATCAGACGTGCCCGGACGCCTTTCATCGGCACCCGGAACTTGAGACCGCGCAAGCGTTCTTCAATCATCGGCACTGCCTCGCCGCTCCAGCCGTAAGAACCGAATGCCCCGCCAATCTTGCCGCGCACACTGACGGCAGCGAGCGACGCCAAAAGCTCCCACACCGGTTTCACTGCGTCGCCGTTGATCGTCGGACTGCCGATCACGAGTCCGTCGGCGGCTTCGATCAGATCGACAAGCGGCACCTGCGCTTTTCCCTCGAGATCACAAACGACGACGCGCACGTTATCGAGCGTTCTTGCGCCGGCGGCGACCACCTCGGCCATGGCCCGCGTGTTCCCGTACGCTGAGAGGTAGAAAACCAGCAACGTCTTCGAGGCAGCATTTCCGCCGACCGTTTTTGACTCCGCCAAAACACGGTAGCGATGCACGAAGTCGCCTGGCCGGTCGGTCAGTATCGGGCCGTGCGCTGGGGCAACAACCCGGATCGGCAACGCTTCGATCAGCTTGAGCGCGTCGAGAACATTGCTACGAAAGGGCCGCATCAGTTCGGCGTAATAGTCGTCGAAGGCCTGCTGGAAATCGCCCACCGCGTCGTTGAACAAACGCCCATCGCAATAGTGGCAGCCGAAAATATCACCCGAGAACAACAAGCCAGCATCCTCGAGCCAGGTGCATTGCGTATCCGGCCAATGTAAATAGGGGGTATTCAGGAACGACAGCGTCCGGTCGCCGAGACTCACCGTATCCCCCGTCGTCAGAGTCGTAAATTCCAGGCCATCGCCGTGCAGCAATCCTTTCAGCATGGGACTGGCACGCGACGAAATATGAAGGCGTGCCTGTGGTGCACGCCGCATCAGCTCCGGCAAAGCGCCGGAATGATCCGGTTCGAGATGGTTGAGAACGATAGCCGTGATCTCGCCGTAAGTCGCCACCGATTCCAGACGCCGAAAAAAATCTCCGGCAAAGCACTCCTTGACGGTATCGATGACGGCCACGCCGCTGCTGCCGCGCACGACGTAGGCGTTATAGGTGGTGCCGTGATCGGCCTTCTGGATGATGTCGAACGTTCGCAAATCGGGATCGAGCGCGCCGATCCAATGCACGCCGGGAGCAATCTTGATTGCCGTATCCGGATGGAATGTCAGGTCAGGATTCATCGCGCTGCTCAGGAAGTGTAGGTGCAGCGCTGGGCGCTATCGATGTCGGGGCGACAACCTGGATTCTCGACGGGCTGCCCGGATTCATCCAGCGCCGCCGAGAGGCCGATCCATGCATGGATTTCACGGATATCGAACCCGGCCCGGCGAACGCCATCGACCTCAAGAAACGGGCGGCGAATCAACAAGGGATCGGCCTGCAAGAGCGCCAGAACGACCGGCTCGTCCGCTTGGCTGAAATCGCCCGGAACGATGCCGCCGCTTTTCACCAGCGGCGCATTCATGTTGAACCATTGCGCCATCGGCAAATTCTGCAGGAACGAGCGCAAATCCATCCGGGACCAGTTGGCTTGCAGGATATTCCTGGCGACAACGGTATGCCCCGAGGCCTCCAGCCAAGCCTTTTGACGGGCATTGCCGGAACATCCGGGTTTCTCGTAAAACACGACAACAGCCATGGCCCCTCCCTAGCGTGCCGAAATCTCCGCCCTTAGCACCGCCCAGGTTGCCGGCGTAATGCCGGTCAGCGATCCCGGCGGATTCATTGGCTCATTCAATTCATTGACGATCGCGCCCTCAATCGGACAAACCGCCACGCATTGCGCTTCTTCAAAATCGCCGACGCACTCGGTGCATTTATCGGCCTCGATCAGGAAGTGCGGCTTTGCCTCAACGATCGCCTTGCTCGGGCACAACGGTTCGCAGGCCCAGCAATTGACGCAGCTTTCGACAATTTCAAGCGCCATGATTTTTCATCCTTCAAGCGCACCGAATTACCGGTGCCGGCGCCGCCAGTTTTCCGGCCACCAACATGTCATTCCAGACGGCTAAGGCGGCCTCTTCGATCACTTCCATGCCGTGCTCGCCGTCCGGCCGGATTCCAGCGGCTTCAAGCTTGTTCCATGGTTCGATACCGATCTTCGAACAGAGCACGACCTCGCATCCTTGCAAGGTACGTATCGTCCGCTCAAGGATCGATTCGCCTTCGCCGCAACTGTCGCTGCCGCCGCAATACAGCTCGGTTTTACGCGAACCGATCAGCTTCGCTCCGGAAGCATCGACTTCATAAACCAGAAATTCGCGGGCGTGACCGAAATGCTCGTTGATCACGCCGCTGCCCTTACTGGCCACCGCCATGAGCACCGGGCGCCCCGACGCTTTTTTCTCCGAACGGTGCAAAACAATCACCTGACTCGACGACACCGACGGCGCATGCATGCGCGCACGCTTTGCCTCCAGTTCGGCCTTGGCCTTCTCGCGGAAGGCCAACCGGCGGACCAGCGCCGCCTGGTGGTCGATCTCCATCGCCTCGACCTTTTCCAGGGTGAATTCGGCGCCTCGATCCTCGCCAAGCAGGCCCACGGCATCGGCACGACATTGCCGGCAATGGCGCATCATAGCCATGCCGCCCTCACAGGCATCCTGCAGCGCTTTCAACTCTTCCGCCGTTGGACTGCGCTGCCCCATCAAGCCAAAGAACGTCCCGTGCTCGGGTTCGGCGATCAGCGGCATCACGTTGTGCAGGAACGCCCCCTTGGCCTTGACGATGCGCGAGACCTCCTTGAGATGCTCGTCGTTCACGCCGGGAATCATCACCGAATTGACTTTGACCAGGATGCCGCGCGCCACCAGCATTTCCAGCCCTTTTTGCTGCTGCTCGATCAGGATCGCCGCCGCCTCGCGACCGCGCACGCGCCGGTTCTTCCAGAAAATCCACGGGTAGATCTTTGCGCCGATATTCGGATCGACGCAGTTGATCGTGATCGTGACGTGCTCGATGTTGTGCTTCGCTAGCTCGTCGACGCATTCCGGCAAAGCCAGACCGTTGGTCGACACACACAACTTAATGTCCGGCGCTTTCTCGGCCAGGCCGCGGAAAGTGGCAAAGGTGCGCTCGGGATTGGCCAGAGGATCGCCGGGGCCGGCGATGCCGAGCACCGACATCTGCGGAATCGTCGCCGCCACGGCCAGCGTTTTCTTCACCGCCTGCTCCGGCGTCAGCAGTTCTGAGACCACGCCCGGGCGCGACTCATTCGAGCAATCGTACTTGCGGTTGCAATAGTTGCACTGAATGTTGCACGCCGGCGCCACCGCCGCATGCATGCGGGCGAAGTAATGATGCGCCTGTTCGGAAAAACAGGGATGATCCTCGATCTTGCGCCGCACCTCCTCGGGCAGGGCATTATCACTTCCCTTCGCCCCGCACCCACCAGCGCCAGCACCGCATCCGCCCGGAGCCACCGAACCAACCGGAATTCCAATGCTTGTAGGGTTCACGATCTTCTCCGCAAGGTCTGTTTGTCCTTGCTGAGCAATGCCTGTGCCAGCCCACAATTAAAGGCGCAAGCATATGTAATCAAAGAACTTTATTTCCACACACAATCCGCGATGTCACAAAACAAACAAAGCGCAAGAAACGGCATGTGACGAAAACGACAGGAATGTCGGCTTTGCCGTCGTGTCATTCCGTGAGGGCAAAAACGAGAAAATAAATTGCAATGATTTAATGAATAAACGTTCTGGACACGCTATCAAGCTCGCCCTATGCTTAACGTTAATTTTCCAACACCGGATTCACTTACCTCACGGACTACTTATGCCCCTAAGTCCTTACCTCGGAACAAGCCCGGTCATCGGCGAAAACAGCTTCATCCACGAATCGGCGCAATTGATCGGCGACGTCACCGTCGGACGTGACTCCTCGGTCTGGTGCAACGCCGTCCTGCGTGGTGACGTGAATCGCATCGTCATCGGCAACTGCACCAACATCCAGGACTTCACGATGGGACATGTCTCGCACCGGAAGCCTTCCAAGCCGGACGGCTCGCCCCTGATCGTCGGCGATCATGTCACGGTCGGACATGCGGTCGTGCTGCACGGATGCCGGATCGGCAACGAATGCCTGATCGGCATCGGCTCGATCGTCATGGACGACGCCGTCATCGAGGATCGCGTCATGGTCGGCGCCGGCAGCCTCATCCCGCCGGGCAAGGTCTTGCAGAGCGGCTATCTTTACACCGGCAGACCGGCGGCACAGGTGCGCGCGCTGACCGCCGAAGAGATTACCTACCTCAAATACTCGGCGGAACACTATGTCAGCATAAAAAACAACTACATCAACCCAATAGGCTAGAACCTAAATTCTTATCGGAACAATCACTTATCCGCACTGAAAAATGGGCTAGTGACATGCTATTGCTCCCGCAGTTTATTTGCTTAAGCCACTTATTATTTGTACGGAATTAGGCTATATTTCCGCCCTGCATAAATAAATATTATTCCTATTGACACAAAGAATTTAACCAAACCTTGCTAAAAAACTAAAGGAGCCGTTCGTCGTGAACAACCTGACCATTGCCAAGCGCATCATTCTGATGATCGCAGCATCCCTGATTTCTTTGCTGATTGTTGGTTTTGTCGGATTGAAAGTCATTAACGACGAAAGCGCGAGTATCGAACAGATCGATTCCGGCAGTCTGGAAAAAATCATGATTCTGGGCGAAACCCGGCAGATATTCATGGAATCGCGGGTTGGCATCCTGGCACGCTTCATCTACACGGGCAGCGCCGAGATGGACAAGCTCGAAAAAACCCTGAAAGCCCATGCCGACAAGGTTGAAGAGCGCCTCAAGGCTTACGACGGCATTCTGGCCGGAGAAGAAGACAAGAAGATGCTCGAAGCCGACCGCCAGGCCATCGGCAACTACTACCAATACATGATTGGCACCCTGGTTCCGGCAATGCGCCAAGCCGACCAGACGAGAGCCATCGAGATCGTCAAGTCCGAGGCCTCGGCCTTGGGTAACGCGACCATGAAAGCGCTCAACGAGCACATGGCGTTCAACGACAAGCAATCCGAAGCAACGGCCAAAGCAGCCATCGCCAGCGCCAATCAGGGCAAGTTGATTTCGGAGATCGTCGTCGTCACGGCCGTCGCCATCATCGCCCTGATGGGCCTCCTGCTCCTCAACGCCATCAAGTCATCGCTCAAACAGATTCAGGACATGGTCGAACAAGTCGAGCACGACCTCGACTTCACGGTGCGAGTCGTGCCGAAGAACCAAGACGAAATCGGCGAGGTCACGACCCAGATGAACCGCCTGCTCGACAAACTGCAGTCCAACCTGAAGTCGATTGCCGACGGCGCCAACAACGTCGCCTCCGCCGCCAGCCTGATGGCGACCACATCGAGCCAAGTCGCGACGGCATCGCACGAACAAAGCGAATCCGCCTCCGGCATGGCGGCCACGGTCGAGGAAATGACGGTCAGTATCAACCACGTCGCTGACCGCGCCCAAGAGACCAACCGTATCTCTTGCGAATCGGGAGAACTTGCCCTCTCCGGCGAACAGGTCATCGAAAAGACAGTCGCCGACATCGAGGATATCGCCAAAACGGTTCATGACGCGGCCGACCTCATCCAGAGCCTCGAGCAACACAGCCAACAAATCTCTAATGTTGTCATGGTGATCAAGGAAGTCGCCGACCAGACGAACCTGCTGGCGCTCAACGCCGCCATCGAAGCGGCTCGCGCTGGCGAACAGGGCCGCGGCTTCGCCGTGGTTGCCGACGAGGTGCGCAAACTGGCGGAACGCACTTCGGCCTCGACCCAGGAAATCTCAAGCACCATCGACGCCATGCGCACCAGCGCCGGCAATGCCGTCGCCAGCATGGAAAATGCGGTCAGCAAGGTGTCCAAGGGGGTTGAAAGCGCCATGGACGCCAACGAATCGATCAAGCAAATCGGCTCGGGGAGCCGGAACGCCGTCGAGATGGTCGAAGAGATTGCGGCCGCCATTCGTGAACAAGGCGCGGCAACCAACAACATCGCCCTTCAGGTCGAGCGGATCGCCCAGATGTCCGAAGAGAGCAGCGCTGCCGCCGGCAACAGCGCACAGGCAGCACAGGATCTCAACCGTCTGGCCGCCGAAATGAAACAGATCGTCAGCGCCTACAAACTGGGATAATCTGCAAACTCATTCACTACTTGCAACGCATATGCCGCACACGCTCCCCGATTCCGACACCTACTACATGGGCATCGCCTTCGCCGTGCGCGAAAAGGCGAACTGCACCGGCAACCGCGTCGGCGCTGTCATCGTGCGCGACAACCGGGTCATCTCGACCGGTTACAACGGCGTTCCGGAAGGCATGCCGAATTGCCTCGACGGCGGTTGTTTGCGCTGCAGCAACCCGAACGGTCAATTCAGCAGCGGCACCGGCTACGACCTATGCATCTGCGTCCATGCCGAACAAAACGCGCTGCTCTCCGCAGCGCGTTTTGGCATCGCCGTCGAGAACGCTACACTCTACTCCACGATGCGACCGTGCTTCGGTTGCGCAAAAGAACTCGCCCAGGCCAAAATTCGCAATATCGTCTATCTCCATCCTTGGATACCGAGCGATGCCGATCCGATCATGGACTCCCTGAAAAAGGCCGAGTACGAAAAACTGATGGCCCGCTTCAACGTTCGCCAGCTTTCCATCGAAGACCCGCGCGCCGAATGGGCCGTCTCGACACTGCGCAACAAGACCAAACAGATCTGCTGCTAAGCAAGCGCTGAAATAATTGCCGAGGTGGTAAAAAGGCGGTTTCGTAACCGCCGCACCTCAGTAACGTCGATGTACGGCGTTCACGCATAATTCACAAAAGTACGCTCACGCAGGATTTTTCACCCCCTTGATCATTCCACTCTGCCTGCAAATCCTGGCTGCAATTTCTCCGCAACCTCGTCCCCCATTACCAAAAAGCGACAGCATTCCGCAAAGCGCTTTCCTACCCTTCCCCCCCGGCGGGAGTAACATGACCATGCGCCCTGCTTCTGGCGCTATCGGAAATGGCCCCATGAAATCGATCACCCGCTTCCTGCCTCTCGCCATAATGACCTGCTTGTCGGTCATTGCAATTTGGCACGGTCCGATCCCCCAATTTCCCGACTATCATGACTTCGCCGATAAGACGGTTCGTTTCGGGATACCGTATTTCGCCAACGTGCTGTCCAACCTCGGTTTTGCGCTCGTACCGCTCTGGGTCTGGCTAAGGCTGACGACTTTGGGCAATGCGACACGGCTTGGATTCGGATGGTCGGGTTATCGTCTATTCCTGATCGGCGTATTCCTCACCGCATTCAGTTCGGGCTGGTATCACTTGGCCCCCGACAATGTCCGCCTCGTCGGGGATCGCCTGACGATCGCGCTGGCTTGCGCCGGCCTGCTGGCCGGCGTTTGGGGCGATACGCAACGAAGAAGCAGCAAGCGCCTCGCAGTCATACTGTCGGCTTCTGGACTCTTCAGCGTCGTTTGGTGGTACGCAACGGAACTTGCCGGCATCGGCGACTTACGCCCGTATATCTTGTTTCAGACCGCCCCGATCATCATGATACCGTTATGGCAATGGATTTACGGCAGCGACCGAGCCGACCGCATTGCATTCAGTATGGCGCTGATTCTCTATGCCGCCGCAAGGTTGGCCGAAATTTATGACCATGAAATCGGTGCATTGCTGGTCGTACTTACAGGCCATACGGTCAAGCATCTACTCACGACCGTCGCCGTGGCATTGATTGCCTGCCAACTGGTAACCCGCGTGCGACAGCAAACGAGAACGCACGACCAGGCGCGCCACTTACCGTAGACCTCTGAAATATTGCGCCCGCCACTTCCGGCCTGCGCGACATTGGCCTCGACCGCCGGTCGATTCAGCGTTTTTTCAGATTTTCTTGACGTCGATATTCAGCGTCAGGATGCGATAGGCGATCTGGCGCGGCGTCATACCGAGCAGGCGGGCGGCGCGCGCCTGTACCCAGCCAGCCTGTTCGAGGGCGGCAATGACGCGCGAACGCTCGTCGAGACCAGCATCGTCGACCACCGCCGGTGGCGGAATTGCGTGCGCAGACGATGACGACGGCGGCATACTCCAGGTCGAAGGCAGCATGCCCGAATCGCGATGGCGATCGACCTGAATCAAATCGGCGTCAATCTTTCCGGATTCGCACATCACCGAAGCCCGCTCCAGACAGTTTTCGAGTTCGCGGACATTGCCCGGCCAACCGTACTGCGTCAGGCGCCGGATTGCAGCGTCGGTAATGGAAAGTTTACGTCCCTGCAACTCGCCGATACGACTGACCAGGAAGGTCGCCAGTTCCGGAATATCCTCCGGCCGGTCGCGCAGGGCCGGCAGGTTGATCGGCATGACGTTGAGGCGATAGTACAAGTCTTCGCGAAAATCGCCGCTATCGACGGCAGCCTCAAGGTTTCGGTGCGTCGCGGCGATCACGCGCACGTCGACCTTGAGCGTACTGGTGCCACCGACGCGCTCCAGTTCGCCTTCTTGCAGCACGCGCAACAGCTTGGCCTGGAAGGCCGGCGAAATTTCGCCAATCTCGTCGAGAAACAGGGTACCGCCGTTGGCGGCCTCGAAGCGCCCACGCCGTGAGGAAACCGCACCGGTGAACGCCCCCTTCTCGTGCCCGAAGAGTTCCGATTCGAGCAGGTTTTCCGGCAGCGAGGCGCAATTGAGACGCACGTAGGGCGCATTCGAGCGCGGCGAATGGTAATGGATGGCGTTGGCGATGAGTTCCTTGCCGGTGCCGGTCTCGCCGCGCAGCAGCACCGTCGTGTTCCACTTTGAAACCATGCGCACCTGATCGAAAACGCGGCGCATCGGCGCCGAGCGGCCGACGATGTTGTCGAAGCCGTACTGGTGCTGCACCGTGCGACGCAGGCTATCGCGCTCATCGGCCAGGGTTTTCTTTTCCTTTTCGATGTCGAGCGACAGGCGCACGCTCTGCCCGATCAGCTTGGCGATCATCTCGACGAAACGCGTCCGTTCTTCGAGCAAGCCGTCGTCCGGGGTATTCGGTTGTACTGCGATCACCCCCTGAAGATTGCCGCCGAGGCTGATCGGCGCGGCGATGAAGGGCAGCCGGTGATCGTACAGCCCCGTCCTATTGAGAAAGCGCTTGTCGTCGCCAGTACGCACCAGGGCGATCGTCTTCTTTTCCTCGAGGATCAGCCCGAGTAAGCCCTCGCCGGGCTGGTAACGCACGGCCGCGTGCTCGCCCAGATCGCTTTCGTCGAGGCCATTGACGGCATTGACGACGAGCGAGCCGCTCTCCGGATCGAGGACGGTGACCATGCTACGGCTCATGCCTGCCTGTTCGTCGAGCGCGCGCAGCACTTCACGTAGCGTGTGGCGATAATCGAGCGAACGCGAAAGGATCTCGCCGACGCTGTACAGCGTTTCCAACTCGACACGACGCAGGACGCTCAGATTGAGATTGGCGGAAGCGCTCATCATCGTCATGCTTTCACCAGCCCGGGCAGAATGACACGAATGCGGCAACCGCCTGTCGCCTCCGGATCGATTTCAATAAAACCGTCATGGTCGGCGACGACCTGCTGCGCCATCGACAAGCCGGTGCCCAGATGCTGTCCGCCGACATGGCGTGTCGAAAAGAATGGCTCGAAGACCTTGTACCTCAAGTCGGCGGGGATACCGGGACCGCTATCCTCGACGAGAATTTCCACGCTCCCGTTGTCGGAACGCGTAACCACGGAAAGTTCACGTTCGCGCCAACCCTTGGTATTCATGGCGTCGACGGCATTTTCGACAAGCGCCTTCAACATCGCGCGCAGACGGTTCGGGCAGGCATTGACCGGCGGCATCACGGCCTGCGGCGACCAATGCACGGAAATGCCGGCGCTGAGCATTTGGCGTGTCGTGATGTCGAGCACGTCGCGCATTACCTCGTTGACGTTGACCGGCGTGCGCGGTTCGGGTCGGTGTTCGGGAATCACGTTGCGCAGGCTTTCGAGCGCTTCCTTGCCGGCCTGCAACGCATCCATCAGCGCCGCGCCGGCAGGCGCCGCAACGCCACGGCGCTCCAATGTTCCGACGACGGAATCCATGACGTTGATCGGTCCTTCGAGCTTGAACACTGCCGCCGAAAGCGTCTCGCGTAGACCGTCGACCCGCCCTTCCTCGGCAACCATGGCCTGCAGCAGCGCCATGCGCGTTTTTTCCTGTTCGGCGCGCAGGCGCGTCGTTTCTTTCGCCAGCAGCAGTAGATACAGATCTTCATGGCGCTCGAAGAAAGCGCCGGCATCGCCGTCCTTGCGCTGCACCCAGATACCGGAACACGAGAACCAGCGCGGCGCGCCGGTCGTTTCGATACGGATTTCGCGCTCGCTGAACGCGTGCTTCCCTTCCTGCGGTGTCCCGAATCCATGCCCCAGATCGGCGCGCACGGCTTTGAGGATCAAGGTCGCCGGCTCGGCCATGCGCAGGTCGCCCATCAACCTCTTGTACTCGTGGTTGTCGAGAACGACCGAATCTTCGCCGTCGAGCAGCGCGATTACCACCGGCGCCGCATCGACGACCGACTCGATCATCGCCTTCTGGTCAGCCAGCTCGCATTCGAGACGGTGCAAAGTGGTCACGTCACGCTGGATGCCGAGATAGTTGGTGATCTTTCCCGCCGCATCGACCACCGGCGTGATCAGGAGATCGGCCAGATACTTGCTGCCGTCCTTGCGCCGGTTGACCAGGCGACCGCTCCACGGCTGTCCGGATGAAATCTGCGCCCACATGGCTCGATAGATTTCGGCAGGTGTCGATTTATTGGACAACACCGACTGATTGAGCCCGACCACTTCATCGACGGTATAACCCGTCGCCCGCACAAAAGCCGGATTGACGTAAATGATGTTGGCGTCGGCATCGGTAATCGAAATGGCGACATCCGCCTGCTCAACGGCCTGCTGGAATATCGCCGGCGCAATCGCCGCACCCGCCTCTTTCATCGCATTTTTCATGTCTGACACCGCAAATGACCTCCTGTACGGATCATCGAAGCAGTTTTCGCGCCAACCGCAAACAATCGAGGCCGAGAACCAGTGTTTCTGTCGCATTTCCCGCAAAGTGTAGGACTTGCGACATCGCCAGCCGGCTGTTCCGGACCAACGCCGGCATGCCGAACACCGCCGCCGCCCCCCGTTACGGTGCGGATTTGCGACCGATTGCACACTTTAGGTGATTCAAGCGTCATCCATTGGCACGAATCGTGATTCAGGTGAGAACGAAAGGTTCGGACACCGTCATGAGCGAATACATCTTCCTGATCATCACGACCGCTTTGGTCAACAACGTCGTCCTCGTCAAGTTTCTTGGCCTGTGCCCCTTCATGGGCGTCTCCCGGCGGATCGACAGCGCGCTCGGCATGAGCATGGCGACAACCTTCGTCATCATGCTCGCCGCCTCCATCTGCTGGATACTCCAACACTGGCTGCTGACGCCGCTCGGACTGGGCTACCTGCGCATCCTGACCTTCATCCTGGTCATCGCCACCGTCGTGCAATTCACCGAGGCGGTCGTCAAGAAGACGGCACCCAGCCTGTACCAGATGCTCGGCCTGTACCTGCCGCTGATCGCCACCAACTGCGCCGTCATCGGACTCGTACTGATCAACACCCAAGAGAATCACAGCTTCCTCAAGGCGCTCGTCTACGACTTCGGCGCATCGCTCGGTTTCGCCCTGGCCATGGTCATGTTCGCCGGCATGCGCGAGCGCCTCGCACTCGCCCGCGTGCCTGCCGTGTTTGCCGGCGCCCCCATCGCTTTCATTCTCGCCAGTCTGCTGTCGCTGGCCTTCATGGGCTTTTCGGGGTTGAACTTCAAATGAAAACACTACGACGCCTTCCCAAATCGAACGCGCTGCCACGCAAGAAATCCGTTAGCTCGACTTCCGACGGATACAACGCTTCCCCGGCAAACCGTCGAGACAGTTCATCGTGCAGCGCACAGAGCAATTTTTCAACGGCGCGCTGGTCAATTAAACCGCTGCTGATGGAGGATCAGACATGATCGCCGCCATCCTCAGCCTGACGATCCTCGGCGCCGTTCTCGGCCTCGGCCTCGGCGTCGCAGCACGAAAGTTCGCCGTCGAGGGCGATCCGCTGGTCGATGAAATCGTCGCCCTGATGCCCGGTTCCAACTGCGGCCAGTGCGGCGTCGCCGGCTGTGCGGCCGCCGCGGCCATGATCGCCGAGGGAACGGCGCCGGTCACCTGCTGCCCGCCGGGCGGCAAGGCGCTTGCCGTGGCCCTGGCGGAAAAACTCGGCATCAGCTTCGACGCTGGATCGATGGTCGACGAAGGCCCCAAGGTCGCCTTCGTTGCCGAAGACATTTGCATCGGCTGCTGCCGCTGCATCAAGGTCTGCCCGACCGACGCCGTCATCGGCGCCGCCAAGCAGATTCACAACGTGATCCGTGAAGCCTGCACCGGCTGCGGCAACTGCGTCGAGCGCTGCCCGACCGAAGCCCTGACCATGAAACCGGTGCCGGTCACGCTGCAACACTGGGTCTGGCCAAAACCGGCCAGCGCAACGCAAGCTTGAGGATCGTCATGGGAATCGTCGAGAAAATCCTGCATAGCCTGAAAGCCCCGCACTGGGGCGTGCATCCGGACGACCACAAACGCCCGGCCGCCGACGCGCCGGTACGCACGCTGCCCCTGCCGAAAAAACTCTACCTGCCGCTGCAACAGCACGTCGGCCAGGCCGCCCGCCCGATCGTATTGGTCGGCGACAAGGTGCGCAAAGGCCAATTGCTGGCCGAAGCGCAGGGTCGGATCTCGGCACCGGTTCATGCGCCGACCTCGGGAACCATCGCCGCCATCGGCGAAATCACCGCGCCGCACCCGTCCGGGCTGCCCTTCGTCGCCATCACGCTCGCCGCCGACGGTGCTGACAGTGCTATTGAAGTCGAAGTCCCAGCCGATCCCTTCGCCCTGTCGCCCGAGGCTCTGACCGATCGCATCGCCGCCGCCGGCATCGTCGGCCTCGGCGGCGCCACCTTCCCGTCGTCGGTCAAGGCTGCTCTCGGCAAGCGTTGCGCCGTCAGCACGCTGATCGTCAACGGCGGCGAATGCGAACCCTATCTCTCCTGCGACGACCGCGTCATGCGCGACCACGCCGCCGATATCGTCGACGGCATCCGCCTACTGATGCACGCGATGGGCGCCCGCGAAGCGCTGGTGGGCATCGAACGCAACAAGCCGGAAGCGATCGCCGCGATGCGCCGCGCCGCCGGCAAATCCGCCGATGTCCGCATCGTTCCGGTGCCGGCACGCTATCCGATGGGTTCCGACCGCCAACTGATCCAGACGCTGACCGGCAAGGAAGTCCCCTCAGACTGCCGTGCCGCCGACATCGGCGTCATCGTCAACAACGTCAGCACCGCCTACGCCGTGTATCGCGCCGTCCGCCTCGGCGAGCCGCTGATCCGGCGCATCGTCACTGTCAACGGCGGCGCCGTCTGGCAACCCGGTAACATCATCGCGCCGATCGGCACGATGGCCGCCGACCTGCTGGCCTTCGCCGGCCTGAAAAGCGAACCGGCGCGCCTCATCATGGGCGGGCCGATGATGGGCAACGTGCTGCCGCACGCCATGGTCCCCATCGTCAAGGGCACCTCCGGCATCCTCGCCATGCACGAAGACGAAATCGTCGAACACGCCCCCGGCCCTTGCATCCGTTGCGGCAGTTGCACGCAGGCCTGTCCGATCGGCCTGCTGCCGCTCGAAATGGCGGCCAACGTGCGCGCCGACAACCTCTCCGGCGCCGAAGCGCTCGGCCTGTCCGACTGCATCTCCTGCGGCTGCTGCGCCTACATCTGCCCGTCGCATATCCCGCTCGTGCAGTACTTCTCTCACGCCAAGGGCGAACTGTGGGCACAGGAACGCAGCAAGCTGCGCAACGACGCCGCCAAGCGCTTGGCGGCCGACCGCGTCGTACGCCTGGAACGCGAAGCGAAGGAAAAGGCGGAAGCCGCGGCACGGCGCAAAGCCGAACGCGCCGCCCAGAAAGCCGCCGAAGCCGCCGCGCTGGCCAGCGCCCAGGCCGAGGCTGAAACCCAACCGGAAGCCACCTTGACGGAGAGCGCCTGATGAACGGCACCCTGCTATTTTCCGCCCCGGCGACGGCGCCGCACGCGACGACCGCGAACAGCGTCTCCCGCGTCATGCTCACCGTGGCGCTGACCCTTGTCCCCGCCACACTCTTTGGCTTCTGGCAATACGGCTGGCCAGCCATCGACTTGTGGATCGTGACCGTTGTCTCGGCGCTGGCCGGCGAAGCACTCTGCCTCAAGCTCGCCGAACGCAAGGCCTTGCCGACGCTGCTCGACGGCTCGGCGCTACTCACCGGCTGGCTGCTCGCCATATCGCTGCCGCCTTGGGCGCCCTGGTGGATCGGCGTTGTCGGCGGCTTCTTCGCCACGGTGATTGCCAAACAGGTTTTCGGCGGCCTCGGCTACAACCTCTTCAACCCGGCCATGGTAGCGCGTGTATTCCTGCTCGTTTCCTTCCCGGTGCAGATGACCATCTGGATCGCGCCGCTTCCGATCACGGCACCGACAGCACCGGGATTCGTGGACGGGCTGGCGATTTTGTTCTCCGGAGTACCCCAACTCGACGCCGTCTCCAGCGCCTCGCTGCTCGGCTTCGCCAAAACCGAACTGTCGCGTGGCATCGACCTCTTCCACTCACTCGCCGAAAATGGCGCGCCGATCAACTCGCTCGCCGGCATGCGCGCCGGCAGCCTCGGCGAAACTGCCTCGCTGCTGATCGCCGCTGGCGGCATGGTGCTTGTCTTCCTGCGCATCATCAGCTGGCACATCCCGGTTGCCATGCTCGCCGGCATCGCCCTGCCGGCAGCCATCGCCCACGCCGTCGATCCGGCGCGCTACCTCGACGTCTCCACCCATCTGCTTTCCGGCGGCGCCATGCTCGGCGCCTTCTTCATCGCCACCGACTACGTCACCTCACCCAACACCAAGGCCGGCCAACTGATCTTCGGCGCCGGCTGCGGCCTGCTCACCTACGTCATCCGTACCTGGGGCGGCTACCCCGAAGGCGTCGCTTTCGCGGTACTGCTAATGAACGCCCTGACGCCGGTGATCGACCGTTACATCCGCCCGCGCATCCTCGGCCGGAACAAGCGCGGCGCCCCCCTCGACCCTGCCACGCAGAAGGTGAATTCATGACGACTTTGGCCGAATGGCGCACCCGTCTCGCCTATCAACCCCTATCGCTGGCCATCGCCGCATTGGCGACGAGCGCCGCGCTGGCCTTCGCCAACCGGATAACGCACCCGAGTATTGTCGAAGCGGAAAAGCGCGACCTGCAAACCTCCCTGTCCGAGGTGCTGCCTGTCGGCTACGCGGATAACGACCTGCTCCAAGACGCTATCGTCATTCCCGGCAGTAACGGCAAACCGCTCACCGTCTATCGCTCGCGCAAGGCCGGCGCCATCAACGGCGCAGTCTTCAAGACCATCGGTTTGGGTTACGCGGGCGAAATCATCGTCCTCATCGCCGTCGACACCGAGGGAACGATGCTCGGCGCACGCGTCATCAAACACCAGGAAACCCCTGGACTCGGCGACAAGATCGAAGCCGCAAAAGCCGACTGGATTCACGACTTCGAAGGCAAATCGCTCGCCTCTCCCCCTCCCGAAAAATGGCTGGTGAAGAAGGACGGCGGCATCTTCGACCAGTTTGCCGGCGCCACGATCACCCCGCGCGCTGTCGTTAAGGCAGTCAAGGAAGGCCTTGATTACTATGCGGCTCACCGCGAAGAAATCCTGGCCGAGACATCAAAGGTTCAATGAGGACAGAACGATGAACTACCGTGAAATCATGATGACCGGATTCTGGAAACAGAACATCGTTTTCACCCAGATGCTCGGCCTCTGTCCGGCCATGGCCGTGACCACCACCGGCACCAACGGACTCGGCATGGGACTGGCGACCACCGCCGTGCTTGTGTGCTCGAACACGATCATTTCGTCAATTCGTAATTTCGTTTCGCCGCAGGTGCGCATCCCGGTTTTCATCGTCCTCATCGCCACGCTGGTCACCCTCGTTGATATGAGCCTCAATGCCTGGATGCACGACCTCTATCGTGTGCTCGGGCTCTTCATCGCCCTGATCGTCGCTAACTGCGCCGTACTCGGTCGCGCCGAATCATTCGCCTCCCGCTCCCCCGTCCTCGTTTCGGCCTTCGACGGCCTGTGCATGGGCCTTGGTTTCACCATCGCCCTCACCATTATCGGCCTCGTCCGCGAACTCATCGGCATGGGCACCCTGTTCAGCCAAGCGAGTCTCTTGCTCGGGCCGAACTTCGCCTTCCTGGAAATGAAGGTGATTCCGAACTACAACGGCGTGCTGATGATGATTCTGCCGCCCGCCGGATTCCTCGTACTCGGACTTATGCTTGCCGGCATCCGCGCTTTCGAGATGCGCACGGCACGCGAATCGGGAAATGCCGCCCCTGCGCCGGCCAGCCCCGGCTGCCACTAAGGAGAGAAAGCCATGCAAGTCGGCGTCGCCTATTCGGAACAATCTCGTCAGATCTGGCTGACCATCGAGGTGCCAGACGATGCCACGGTCACCGATGCCATCCACCGTTCCGGCATCCTCGACATGTTCCCGAGCATCGACCTCGAAACGCAAAAGGTCGGCGTCTTCGGCAAGGTCGTCAAACCCAACGCTGCGCTACGCCCTGGTGACCGGGTCGAAATTTACCGCCCGATTACCTGCGACCCGCAGACCGTGCCGCGCCGCGACGGTGCCGCCGGTGGTGACGACGACTGATCAGGCCACATTCCCTACGACAAATCAAGAATCACCCCAAAACAGCCTGGGGAGCGAAGTATCCAGGTAATGAAAAAATAGTTTGCTAATAATCCAAATAGAGTGCATAGTGCGACCAGCGTTTTTCAAGTAGTGTCGTTTTTTGTTGGTTTCTACCCGCAATTCTGCGGAGCAGTTCCCCAGTTACCTCGCCGTCTTGATTTTCGCCCCATTCTAGGGGCTATGCCCCGTTAATTTTCGGAGATTCAAGATATGGCAACAGGAACAGTCAAGTGGTTTAACGACGCCAAAGGGTTTGGCTTTATTACTCCCGACCAAGGCGGTGAAGATCTTTTCGCCCATTTTTCGGCAATTCAAGGCAACGGTTTCAAGACCTTGAAGGAAGGCCAAAAAGTCACGTATGACGAGACGACCGGCCCGAAGGGCAAACAGGCCGGCAACATTTACCCCGCCTGATCATCTGAGTTGGGGGCTTTCGCCTTCAACTTTCCGGGAAGGCCTGGCATAGACCAAACCTTCCCGCCACTCCCCAATTAAGGCGCAAATGGCCAAAGAAGAACTTCTTGAAATGCAAGGGGTGGTGGCTGAAATCATGCCCGACTCCCGCTTCCTCGTCACGTTGGAGAATGGTCATACGCTGGTTGCCTACACTGCCGGCAAAATGCGCAAGCACCATATTCGCATCATTGCCGGAGACAAGGTCACTGTCGAATTATCGCCTTATGACCTGAGCAAAGGCCGCATCAATTTCAGACATATCGAGAACCGAGGCACTTCCTCTCCAAGGCCGCGACGTAATTAAAACAACAAGAAGGTTTATGGAATTAAAAAAACAACGAGCAGTTGCGCAAAAGCGCTGCTCTGAAGCAGGCATCTGTGTCCTGCCTTATGGCAATGCATGGTGGCTTCTCGGGCAAGGCGTCAATCAAGTCGTAGGTGAATTAGCAGGACTTTTCCCCTCGAATTTGGCTCGATTTGCCGTTACGCCAAGGTAGTTCACGAGTCATCACGACACCGAAAAGACCGTGATTAACGAGTGAGATGGGGCACACGGAGCACAACAACCGTGACCGATCATCACATCAGCCCATCTTGCAGACTTCGCGCAAAGCCCCTGGATATCACAAATCTCTCTCGGAGATTTCGACCGCCGACGGCACCCCGCTTTTCGCAATCTCCTGATTGAAATACCAGCTTCGCCCCGACGAGGCCGAAGGCAGAACAATAAAAAACCCGCAAAGCGTTGAGCCGTGCGGGTTCTATATTACTGGCCAAAACGGAATTCGTTGCCCGTAAAACTCCAGCGCAGCCAGAGATTTAGAACGTTGTAGAGTACTCCATCGTAATGTAAGGTGTGTAACCGGCACTTGTTTTTGGCGATTTGGCTTGACCTGCCGACACCGACAAATATGCCGGGAGAAAATTACGAAAATTCAAGAAAGCCCCAATACGTTCCTCATGCGCCTCGCGATCCCCCGTGGCAATGATTTCGGGGCCAACCACATAACCTGAAAAATCCCTTCCGCCTCGCGCTCTCACCCAGTAACGATCACGCGCAGTTCCATAGGTAGCAATCAAATTGCCATAGTTTTGCGAAGAAAAATTTGTTTCCAGATCGACGCGCGCCTTGCCCCCCCAATGATTGCCACGGTTACGGTCAGCAAAGTTTTTAGGGGACAAATCATGCTCCTCAAATTCCGCACCAATGTAAGAAAGCAAAACAAAGGAATCAAAGTTTTTCTTGTAACCGACCAAGGCTTCAAATGCCTTGTAATCGCCGTTAACATGGCCGCTGCTGACAGCAGTTGAATCGTACTTGTACCGACCACTAAACCCGACAAATCGCGAAATAATTCCATCATCCAGAGGATTTTCACCGTAATGGCGCGTATACCCAAGATATCCGTAATTTGATTTTTCCCGGGCATCGATACCGACGAGGACTCCGTTCATATCTTGAGCAAATACAGAGGCACAAGATCCAAAGAGACACCCTGCCGCAAGAAGGGAAGCCACAATTTTCGTCCGCATTACCATATACTCCTTTAAGGCAAAATCCTAGCTACGCCCCTCATCCATCCTGGATAGGAGAAATTCTCTTGGTATTCTAACGCAAACCAAGCGAATCCCTTCTAAAATTAAGCAATTGCATGGACTGCGAATAGAGTTTCTGCAATCTTGCTGACGCAAAAACAACACTCCTCGCTGCCTACTCATTCGTAAACTCAAGAGACCGGCTCGAACGACAATAATGTGTATGCGACGTTCCCCTGCGCAAAATCTGCCTCCAACCGTGTAATTCCGCGGAAACGTTCTAGCCTGCACCGAACGTTTTTCGGCAAATGAGGGCGTCTCGGATCGAATTCAAGCGCAGCGATTTCAATTACTCCCCCCGTTTGCGGCAAGAAAGCACATTGGTAAGTACCGACAGGAAATCGCTTTCCAAAAAATGGGGCAAACGACAACGGATAACTGACATGCGATGTAAGAACTGGCGGTACATCTCTCCACACCATTCCCTCAGTTGCCGCATAAGGAATGCTCGGAGTAGCAACAGCCAATAATTTCAAAAAGCAATTATTAACGCGCTCGAGCTCTACGACTCGCCACGCATCGGGATCAAGCCGCGAGAGCAACCATCCCCCGCTCCCCGAATCGTACCGATAACGTCCCGTTTCATCCATATTTACTTGTATTTTGAATGTCGTCGATGAGACCGATGGACGAAACGCTGGCGGCACACTCCCTTTCACCTCAACGAACCAAGTCGCCACCCCAAGCATCATGGTGGATAGCAGTTCATATGCCAATAAATTTCTCTGCCCAATAGAAACAAACTCGCCCACCGAGGGAACATCGGACGAAACCCAACGTAACCACGGCCCATCCGGATTATCAGTAGAAAGATAATTCGCCAAGCGGAAAGGATGCGTCGGCGCACCTGCTGTTGGCGCATTTTGAAATTGCAAATGCAAGTGAGGAAATGACGAGCGTCCAGAATTACCGACACGGCCGAGATAAGTTCCGACCTCAGTTCTCATTCCGTGAAAAACGGCAATCGAACCCTGCATAAAATGTGCAAGCATCACCCACCCACCATGATCCAGCCGAATGATGACGTAATTTCCCCAGTTATCCACAAAGTTCCGACACCCTAGAACGTTGTCCGGAACATCGTTTTTTATGCACTCAACCACACCGGAGATGGGCGAAATAACCGAGGCTCCCCAGATAGAATGCCCATCCAATCCAACGTCGACCTCCGGAAGTACAGCGGACTGAAAATCTAGGGCGTGTGACCAGTCTCCAACGTGAGTCTCTTTTCCGGAAAAGCCTTGGGAAATCCGAAGCGCACCAACAACGGGAACCGCAAGCAATGGATCGCTCTTGCCAAACCGTTGTGATAAGTAAGCATTTCTAGCCCATGCAAATTCGGGTGGGAAGCGAGATGAAACGTAGCTTTTGACAACGCTGTCCCGACCAGAAAGTGTCAGCGCCGCAATGCCGAGCCAGATCGTTAGTGTTAACGAAATCGGCAGATAAGCACTCGCCGCTCCTTGCAACCAGACTTGCAAAACAAATCCAAAAAAAGCGCAGATCATTCCTCCAGCAAGCGCAACCAGCAAACCGATACGCCCAGGCAAAAAAATGGACGCCCCAAGCGCCATACCGGAAATGAAGAAATTATAGGAAAGGGGTAAAAAGAAGTAGAGGTAGCCCATGGCTTGAATTGCCAAGGAAATGGCAACCCCCCCCAGCCAGGCAACACACCCTGTGATGAATGCAGTTGGAGACCACAATAAGATTGCAAGGCAAACCAGTGAGCCAAAGAAAAATGAGGGTGAGTAAACCATTGCCCCCATCGATCGAACAAAGGCTTCAAACCATCCTGCAACATCGACCAACAAAGGCCAGGGCGACATGGCATTGGCGGAAAGCACAGTACATTGCGGGCAAATCACAAACAGAGCGCTAGCAACTAGACAATACCCCGTCACGAGCAACGGGAAACGCCCCCCACCCAACAAAGACAGAATCCCCGCCGCAACGACCGCCGCAACTGCCGATGCGAATACCGCCACGAGAACCTGAACCCAGATTCCAAAGCTTGTCGCCCCTGTCAACCACGCAACGAGGATTGCCGCAAGCAAGGCATTCCCCTTAATACCGCCACCGACTTTCTGCACATCACTGACACGTAACAGTTGTTTGACAAAAACACCGACGACAAGTCCAAGCAAGGCAAACAGCCCGAAACGCAAATTCGAAAACAACGCCCCCCAAAGAATCAGCCCAATCCATGGATTCGGGATAAAAAATATGCTGCCGAGACCATGTCCGGCTTGCCGAAGAGCAAAAATCAGTATTCGCAGCACCCTATGGGTTTGTTCTGACATTTCCACATATCCGTACGCAAATTGAATGGACTAAAAGCGCCTCAAGCGTTCCGGAGATTGTTCCGTCGCGTCAATATTTTCCAGAACTTCACGTTTTCGAATCAACTCCGCCTTACCTTCATTAATTAGTACGACAGCAGGACGATAAGTAATAAATTGCATCGACTGCGTTATGTTGTAAGCGCCCACGGGATGAAGCGTTAATACATCCCCCAAGCTTAACGGCGGCAAATCAACGCTGTATCGCACCACATCAATGGCCATACAAAGCGGTCCATACAGGCGTGTCGGAATCAGCGGAAGATTACGCGACCGGTCCGGATAAACGTTGATCTGATACCACGCCCCAGTGTAGAGGAGGTTAACACCGGCATCGATCAGGTAACTCGATTTGGCCTCCTCGCCCAGAATCAGCTGCTCCTTGTAATCACGCGCGTTCATTTCCGCCCCGTTGAACAACGTGCGGTGAATGCCTTTAATCGCAACAACCGAGGTCAATAAATACCCCGCCTCATCTACGAGGAACCGTCCGGTCTCAAACCTCAATTGCGGCCGCTGCTTAGCAGGCAACTCGTTCAGTATCGAGGTAATGTCATCGGCGTAGTTCTCAATTGGCGGAATCAACTGTTTCGGCGTGCCAATCATCCCGTGCAAAAGGCTTTGTGAAGGAAATCCACCACCGAGATTCAAGCAAGAAACAACGTGCTGATGCTCAACGCGAATCTGCTCCCGAAGGGCAACCAATTTCCTAGTTGCCACTCCATATGCCTTTGGATCAAGCACATACGTCCCGATATGTGTATGCAGTGTATGAAGCTTCAATTTGGGGTTGGCAATTATTCTCGCCGCCGCATGTAAAGCCTCGCCAGCATCAACAGAAAAGCCGAACTTAGACCATACCGGTTTGATTCCTGCGTCCAACCACACTCGGATCCCAACATTTAGCGGCTTGGCAGCCCCATGAACAAGTTCTTCAATCAGGCATAATTCATCCCAATTATCAATCTGTATTAAAGCCTCGTCACAGATGGCAACTTGCAGAATTTCCTTCGACTTGTAAGGCCCGTTGAACACAATGTCCTTACCAGGAACGCCTAATTTTCTAGCCTTCTGATATTCAAAATCAGAAACCACCTCGGCGATCCAGCCTTCCTGATGAAATATGCTGCAAATGGCGTTCAGATAATTTGTTTTGTATGACCAAGCAAAATTCGTATTGGGATAGCGACTCTGGAATACATCGCGGATAAAACGTGCTTTTTCCCGAATAACACGCTCCGAAAACACGAAAAGAGGAGAACCAAACTCCTTGATCAACTCACGGACCGGCACACCATCAATTTCGCTTAATGAAGGAGTAGCCTCGCCTCGTGCAAGATAGTTTCGTTCGGCCGCTGCTTCGGAGCCAATTCGACCGAGTTCGTTACTGACCAAAGGCACTGTATATTCTGTCGACATTCGACCGCCTCTCGCTTTAGGATGAGTGATTTAGCAGACGTTCACCCTTGGTTGCCATTTCTACAAAATCAGAGAAATCTCCCACCAAATCCATGGTGTGCCGGATAAACATCTGCCCCGCTTGGCATTTCTCCAACTTGCTCACGCGCATTTTGAGCAAGCGTTCAAGCAATAACGCAGGAAGATTGGCTCCAATCTGAGACGGAAAATCTACCCAGGCTGGAAAGCGCGGATTAATCTCAAAGAGAGCGAATGGCCTACCTGCCGACTTGATGAATTCCATTTCAAACGGACCGTTCCACTTCAATCCCGAAATTATTTTGGCCGCTATTTCATCCAGTTCAGGGTTTTCGACAACGATACCGCCGTAGCCTTTACCGCTCGATGTCCTCAGAAGTTTGCGTATTGAACAACTGTGAAGAATCTTGCCTTTTCCATCGCCCACGCCCGTAATGTCATATTCCTCACCAACGACAACCTCCTGGACGATAATCGGCCAACCCCAAACACGCACAATCCCGCTATAGGCGCCGACAAGTTCGGAAGGTGAATTGACCAAGTGAGCATCATACAAACGGCCTTTGACGTAGACCGGATATCCGAGCTCCTGAGCATAAAAATCGATCTCGGCAGCATTAGTCGCAATCCGCGTTGTCGGCACACTCACCCCAATACGCTCGCAAAAGGCCGGCAAAAATGCTTTATGCCGAGCATTAAACGACGCCATGGTAGGAAGAATGCAATCAATCCCCACTCTCTTCAGCTCTTCCTGGATTGAAATGTAGTTCTCAATTTCCGAATCTAGACATGGAATGACCGCCCCAACGTCTTCCTTTTCTGCGACAACCAGAAGTCGTTCGAGAAGAGCGTGCTGGCCCGCACCCGGATAAGGAATCAAATATGCAGCATCCGGGTGATCAAATCCGGAACCGTACAAACTGCTCTCCAATGGATCATAGGACAAACCAATCACTCGGATTTCGGGGAAACGACGCCGCAAACCAGCAATCACGGAAGGCCCTGGCTGCGGGTTCTCCCCACGATGCAAGCCACTGACTGCCACTGTTCGAATTTTTCTTTTCATGACGATTACTTCGCCCCGACGTTAACCAAACCAAGCATTACTAGTTCGTTCATCAAAAGTTCAACATCTCTGATAGCCGTTTTCTTATCAATTTTGTAGTACTCGCGCAGCACTGTGATCAGTTTATCCGCCTGAGTGCCGGCAGCTAATTGCTTCAATATGAAAACAGCACTCGGGCTTAAACGAAAAAACATCCCCGTCGCCGTATTCAGAACGAACTCATCACCATAAAACCGGACACCAGACAATCTCATCTGCAAGCTTTCATCAAACTTCCGAATTCTATTATTTGACAAAGTTCGGCTTTTCACGTTCGCCCTCTTTTTCCATTCCGGATGATTCATTAGCTTATCTTGGCTCCGATAAAAAGCCCCAGATTAAGATCACCTTAACCTAGGGCTAATATCGCTAACGGCTCCCGACGATAAGAGACCGAGGTTATTTCTTTTTCTTTTCTATGAACATATTCCAGTAATACTGGACGGGAGAAGTGATCCCCCCCACGTTGCTCCTGTAAGCGACTGGCTCGAAGAACTGCCCAAGAACGCCGAAATACCCCATTTCCACGACGCGTTTCTGCACTGCACCGGCAATACGTTTGCGTTCATCCGGCCCGGCCTGCATGAAGCTGGCGCGCAGTTCCTCCAACGCCGCGTCTTTTGGCCAACCATACCACCCACGTTCAGGATCCCCTGAGAAGACGATGGAAGTTGGATCTGCCACGTCGGCCGCTAGCCACCACGTATGGAACATATTCCAGCCGCTCGGATCTGCGCGCCGTTTGGTTAATTCAGCCCATGTCATATCTTGGGTCTGAACGTTCATCCCGACACTCCGAAGTTTATCGACTGTCACTTTTGTCAAAGCTGCAATCACCGGGCTATCCACGGGATTGAGTATTACGATGGGCACGCCATCGTAACCAGCGTCCTCAAGCAATTTCTTCACGGCATTCATGTCGGCTGCCGGCTTCATTTGATCGCTTTCTGCATCACTCGACAAAGGAGTTCCACATGGAAAAACGGAATAGCAAACGCGCCAGAATTGTGCATCGCCGAGGGCCGCAGTCATGTAATCCTCTTGCTGAACAGCCTTGAGAACAGCGTGCCGCACGCCCACCTTGTCAAATGGCGGAATCGTGGAGTTGAAGCGAACCATCGCCATGTTACCTAGTGGGTCGGTCGATGCCACGGTTATATTTTCCACCCCCTCAAGCCGTCCGGCCAACTTAGTGGAAACCGATTCAACATAGTCGACATCACCTTCGATCAATGCAGTCACGGCCGCATCCCGATCAGGGAAGTAAATCCATTCAATGCGATCCGCCTTGGCTAATTTCCCGCCCGCAGCCAAAGAACTTGGCTCGCTTCTCGGCACATAATCCTCATTCTTCTCGTAAACCGTCTTTTCACCCTTAACCGATCTACTTTGACTATATACAAAAGGCCCTGAACCGATGACATCTTGAATTGGAGAGAACGGATCCGTCTGCGCCACACGCTTCGGCATCATGAAAGGTACGTTCACAGCACCTTTGGCCAACACTTCAGGCACGTAGTCTGTCGGCCTCAAGAACTTCATGGAGAACGTTTTGGCATCCGCGGCAGAGATTGCCACGAGATTTTTGAATATTTCCTGACCGACCCCATCACGCTTAGCCCAACGCTGGAGCGATGCCACACAGTCTTCCGCCGTTACATTCGTTCCATCATGCCATTTCAGGCCGTCACGCAAAACAAACGTCCATTCTTTTTTGTCATCAGAGAGCGACCATTTTTCAACCATCTGCGGCTGCAGGTCAGAATTCTCATCAAAAGCAAACAGCGTGTCATAAACCAGATAGCCATGATTACGCGTGATATAGGCAGTCGTCCAGATCGGATCGATTACGCTTAATTCGGTATGCGGCGCAACACGCACGACGTTGGCACATCCAACAACCATCAAGGTTGCTGCAGATACGATCGCAAGATTAACGACTCGTCTAGGATTCAGCATTTACGTCTCCTTATTAAACGCGTGTGTAAGCACGAAATACCAACTCATGTGTTCATAATATGAAATTATCCAAAAAATGAAAGCCATTATCGGAAACAAATCGGGAGCGAATCGACGATCGTCATGATGACCGGTTCGGCTTGAGACCGTAAGGGATAAGAAAGGAAAGTAAGAAAAGCACAAAGCTCTTGGTGGGAAAAGGCCCATGGCTCGCGGCGTCAGGAATCGCATCGCCAAGATTACCGGTCTCGTGATTGCCCGAAAAAGCCGATAGACGAAATTGTTTTCTCGCCCCTGCCCCGCCAGCACAAGCAGAACACCCTGCGCCAACAGGAACATCCAGGCCACTTCGACCAAGGCGCGCAGCGCCGTTACCGTTTGCCATCCGATAATCATCATCGACCTTACTCTGGGGGCCGCCGGCGCTTTCAGCGCCAACCTTCGGCGGCATCGACACCGTATTCCCGATCGAGCGCGTTCATATAACGAGCGTAGTACCCAATGATGGCCACGTAGCAAACCAACGCGCCCTGCGCCCCCATGTAGAACCCCAGAGGAAACCCGAAGAACGTAATTACGTTAAGCTCCCGGGCAAAATAGCCGACGACAAAAGTCACGACGAACCAGAGGGCGAGCAAAATCAGCGTCATGCGGATATTGCGTTGCCAGTATCTGGTCTTTTTCGGATCGGGCGGCACATTGATCTCTTTAGGTGACACGCCGATTCCCTCCCTGAAAATTCACGGCTCGATCCGCTTTAGTCCATCGGATAGCGGACACGTTCAACAAGTTCCTGCGCGTTTCGATCCGGCGCTTCGCCAAACAGACTAACGACGATGATCGTGACAAAGCCGATCGCCACGCCCCAGACGCCAGCCGAGGTCGACTGGATGCCGAGCCACGGCTCCATACCGATACCGTAAATTCCGAGCCACGGGATAGCGTCGAACTGAACACGAACCATGTAGTACAGGGTCGAGAGCAGTCCGACCAGCATGCCGCAGACGGCACCGGTAGCCGTGGCCCGCTTCCAGAATATGCCGAGGACCAGTGCCGGAAAGAAAGCCGAACCGGCCAACGAAAACGCCCACGCTACCATAAAGAGGATGGTCGCCGGCTTTTGCGAAGCGACGACCGCTGCCAATACGGCAACGATTAGCAGGATGGATTTGGAAACAACCAGCCGCCATTGCGTTCCGGCATCGGGCCGCAAGATTTTGTAATAGACGTCATGCGATAACGCGCCAGCAATCGTCAATAGTAACCCGTCCGCTGTAGACAAGGCCGCAGCCAATCCCCCCGCGGCGACCAGCCCGGAAATCACGTAAGGCAACCCGGCGATCTCTGGTGTAGCGAGGACGATCACGTCTGGATTCAGAGATAGTTCGGCAAACTGGAGCACGCCGTCGTGGTTAACGTCTTCGATCGTTACCAGACCGACCTTACCCCAAGCGCTGATCCAAGCCGGTAACTGATCGATTGATACACCGACAACATGGTTGTAAATCTCGAATTTGACGAAAACCGCATACGCCGGCGCCGTGAGATAGAGCGCCAGAATGAACAGCAAGGACCAGAAAACCGAGCTTCGCGCTTCGCGCACGCTCGGCGTCGTGTAATAGCGCATCAGAACGTGGGGCAGTGCTGCCGTACCCACCATCAGGCAAAACACCAGCGTCAGGAAATTGAGTCGGACTTTGTTGCGCTCGTCCGCTGTTTTGCCCGGATATGCCTCGGCATGATGCGGCAACTCCCTGCCCTGCTGGGCCGCCTGGCGCTTTGACTGCTCCCATTGCTCGCGCGCCTCATCCGGAGTTTTCGGCAGCGCGCGTCGCTGCTTCTCCAGTGCCAGGACGTCGCGCCAACGCGCGTCATCGCGCTGCACTGCGTCGATCCGCTGGGTCAGTTTACTTCTCTCTTCGACCAACGAAGCTGGTAGCGCCTGGATTCTTTCCGCATATTCCTCGGCACGCTCGGCGAAACGGCGACGCACTTCGATCTCGCCGGGTTCGCTAGCGATCCTGTCCTCGAGTTGCTCTAGGGATTGCAAAACCGGCCCGTACATCATCTGCGGCACCGGTACGCCAGTCAATTTGTACGATAGCATGGTCACCGGAACCACGTAGGCGACGATCAGAATCAGATACTGTGCCACCTGCGTCCAAGTTACGGCGCGCATACCGCCAAGAAAAGAGCAGACGAGAATTCCCGCCAGACCGACAAAAACACCGATTTCGAACTGAAGTCCGACGAAACGGCTGGTGATGAGGCCGACGCCATATACTTGCGCCACGACGTAAACGAAGGAGGCCAGAACCGTGGCGAAGACGCCGACAAGGCGTGCCGCGTTGCCGCCGTAGCGCGCACCGAGAAAATCGGGAATGGTGTATTGACCAAATCGCCGCAGGTAAGGTGCCAGCAGAAGGGCAACCAGAACGTAGCCGCCCGTCCATCCCATGACGTAGGCAAGCCCCTGATAACCGGTGTGATAAAGCGTTCCCGCCAGACCGATGAAGGAAGCAGCGCTCATCCAGTCGGCGCCAGTAGCCATGCCGTTGAATACCGCCGGGATGCGACGGCCAGCGACATAGTATTCGATGACGTTCGAGGTTCTGGCCAGGATACCGATAGTGGCATACATGACAATAGTCATGAAAAGGAAAGAATAGCCTATCCATCTGGGAGGCAAGCCGAAAGACTCCAGCCCGCCTAGCACCACCACAAAAGCGAGAAAACTCACTGTATAAAAAGCGTAGTAGCGTTGAAGCATAGGGGCGGAATTTGACATCGGGGCAATCCGTATTTATCGTCCGGCAAGCAAATCGCTAACCGCCATTCAAGCAAGGAACGACGCCAGACACAAGCGTCCCCACCCTGGTGCAGACTCCGCTTTCATCCCCGCCAAGGAGGCAGTAATAGGGGGAGGTGCAGGGTGAACATCCTAGCTACCCTCGCACATCCACCGCCGCGTCTTCTCAATCCGCATGAACCCGGCGGCATTCTCGACCCCCTTTTGTCTACCTGCGGCAATCGCCACCTGCAACAATTTGGCGGTGGCATAGGCATCTGAAACCGCATTATGACGAACGATGTTCTCGATGCCGAAATAATGTAACCATTCGTCCAGCGGCACCTTGGCGCCGGTTATGTAAGGGAAGAACTCCGGTAACACCCAGGCCAGATCGATCCAAGTTCTCCCGAGAGAAGTTCCCAGATAGGCTTTCATGGCCTTGTCGATCATGTGCTGATCAAATACGGCGTGATAAGCGATGAGCGGCGAATTTCCGATGTAATTGAGAAAGGACAGCAAGGCTTCGACGGGTTCGACACCGCCAGTCTGCGCCCCGCCGCCGATGCCGTGGATCAGAATGTTCTCGCGGGTGCTGGCCTGCTCCTGACGCAATACGATCTGGAAAGCGTCATTGAAATCGATCTGGCTGTTGATCACGGCAATCGCTCCGATTGAAATCAGGCGATCGCGTTTCATGTTTAAGCCGCTGGTCTCGACATCGACAACGACGTAGCGCATGCGCTCGTGCAAGCCCTGCACATCGGCGGCGGGCAAGCGCAGCCACAAATCCAGAGCCCCACGCTGATCGTGCGACAACGCGATCTCTCGCCGCTTGAAAAAGCCGTCAATCAGTTTCAGAGGCCACGCCATGGCTAAAGCTGGTAATCCAGCTTGAGGCGCTGCTGGATTTTGCGGGCCTGCCGGAAAGCCTCCTTGAGGATTCGCCGCTCGAGTTCGTTCAACTCGTCCGGCCGGATCAGGTTGTCACCCTTGCGCCCTTGCGTCTGTTCATAATGCTGATGACGCAGTCGCAACAACTGGATGAAGTTGAAGCCATCGATGGTAGCCGATACTTCCTCGGGCGGAATATTCATCGCCGGCGCGGTCAACTTGATACGCTGCACGGTATTGGTCGCCGGAATATTTCTGGCCAGTGCGTAAATCCGCGCCGTGTCGATATACAGTCGGGCACCGTATTTTTTCAGGTCGATGGTTCCCGGATGCTCAGGATCGAGATCGGTCACGAAGTCACGGATCATCCCGAGCGGCGGCACGACGCTCAACGCGTTCTCGGCCAGCATGCGCAGGAACAGCGAGTTCTCCGCCGTCTGTTTAAGCAACGAGGTCCGCAGACGATCCGCGAGATTGAACTTGCCGAACAAGGGACGGAAATCGAAATAGATCGTCGAATTGAGCAAGGCTTTCGGCTCGGGGGTACGAATCCAGCGTCCGAATTTATCCTCCCACTCATCGAGCGTCAGGCAGACTTCAGGATGGCGGGCCATCACCTTGCCGGCGCAAAGCGGAAAACCGCAACGGTCAAGATCAATATTGACGTCGTTGGCGAAAGCCATCAGGCGCTGCCGGTTTTCCTCGCGGCCCTTGTTTTCCGGACACAGGAAGACAATCCCGTTGTCCTGGTCAGTGCTGAATGTCTGTTCGTCGCGACCTTCCGAACCGAAAGTCAGCCAGGCCCACTCGATCCCGGTCAAATCGTGCTTGTCCTGGTTGATCTGCAGGATGCGCCGCGTCAGGGTATCGTTCAGCGCCGAAATGAACTGGGTCATCTGTTCGGCGCCCACGCCCTGCGCCAGCATGTTCAGCGAAAGCTGGCGGACGTCCCGACTCGCCTGCTGCAAGGTATCGATCGTGTTCGCCGTCTCGATGGTCTGCCGGATCTGGCGCAACCCGACGCGCTGCAAGGCAAACAGATCGCGTTCGGAAATCACCCCCTTGAGGCGCCCGCCGTCGTCGACCGCGAGGACATGCCGGACACCGTAGCGCGCCATTACCAAGGCTGCGTCGTAGGCGCAGGCGGCCAGCGGCAAGGTATAGGGGCCGGACGACATGACCTGGCCGATCGGTTCGTCGAGCGAAATCCCCGACAGCACGACACGACCGAGAACATCGGTCAAGGTAAAAATGCCGATAGGATATTGCTCACCATCAACAATGATCGTCGAGCCGATCTTGCTGTTGTTCATCAGTTCGAGAACCGTGCGGATCGGCGTGTCAGGCGTGACCGAAATCGGTTCCTTCTTGATTAGTGAGGTCAGCGACGAATTCATGGTCTGTTGCTCCGCCACGCGCTGCGAGAACTGGATTTGCAGCTGTTGCCGCGATTGCGTCAGCAGGCTGGCGATGTACTGCGTGCAGAACAGATTGAACGCCGGGCTTTTCTGCAACAGGACGAAGAAATCGTCTGCCGCCAGCTCATAGCAGAAAACGTCGCCGAGCGCCGTATAGGAATTCGACGACGCGCGCTGCGCCATGACCGAACCGATCGGGAAGCATTCACCCGGCCCGAGGGTCATTGACGAATATTCGACAAGGCTGACATCGCCAGTCTGGTTGGCGAGCACCTTGCCGCGCTGAATGATGAACAGGGTTTTCGCCACCGCCGAGGTCGTCGACACAAGTTGTGCGTCCTTGGGGTAATACGCCAGCTTGAGGTGTTCACCAAGGAACTGCAGCGCTTCCGGCTCCATATGGTCGAAAGGCGGATAAGCCTGGAGAATCTCGACGGTTGCCGAAACCAGCATCTGCGTTGCGCCATTGCTCATGCCTGCTCCCCGAGCGCTATAACAAAACGGGCCGACATACACGGCATGTCGGCCCGTCATGCGGCCGATCGGCCGTCTTTGCTACTTTATCCGATGCTGCAGATTTGCGGCCATCTCGTCAATGACCGCAAATCTTTCCGACAGTTCAGGAACCGCGCAACTGTTCCAGAATGGCCGGATTTTCCAAGGTGGACACATCCTGCGCCAACACCTCGCCCTTGGCCAGCGAACGCAGCAGGCGGCGCATGATCTTGCCGGAACGCGTCTTCGGCAGGTTCTCGCCGAAGCGGATATCCTTCGGCTTCGCATGCGCGCCGATTTCCTTGCCGACGTGCATCTGCAGTTCCTTGATCATCTTCTCGGCAGCCTCGCCCACCGGACGCGGCCCTTTGAGCACGACGAAGGCGCAAATCGCTTCGCCGGTCACGTCGTCGGGACGTCCGACCACGGCGGCCTCGGCCACCATCGGGTGCGAAACCAGCGCCGACTCGATTTCCATCGTTCCCATGCGGTGGCCGGAAACGTTGAGCACGTCGTCGATACGGCCAGTGATCGTGAAATAACCGGTATCGACATCGCGCACCGCACCGTCGCCGGCGAGATAAAGCTTGCCCTGAAAATCAGCAGGGAAATAGGAATTCTTGAAACGTTCCGGATCACCCCAGATGGTACGAATCATTGACGGCCACGGCTGCTTGATGACGAGCAGGCCACCCTTGCCCCACTCCAGCTCGGTACCGGTCTCATCGACGATAGTCGCCTGGATGCCAGGGAACGGCAACGTGCATGAACCCGGCACCAACGGCGTCACGCCCGGCAGCGGGGTAATCACATGGCCACCGGTCTCGGTCTGCCAGAAAGTGTCGGCAATCGGACAACGGCTGCCGCCGACGGCCTCGTAGTACCATATCCACGCGGCCGGGTTGATCGGCTCGCCGACGGTACCGAGTAGACGCAGCGATGACAGGTCGTAGTTGGTTGGTGCGCAGGCAGGATTGGCGTCGGAGGCCTTGATCAACGAACGGATCGCCGTCGGCGCGGTATAGAAAATGCTGACCTTGTGATCCTGGACCATTCTCCAGAAACGTCCGGCGTCCGGATAGGTCGGCACGCCCTCGAAGACCATCTGCGTGCCACCGCAGGCCAGCGGACCGTAAGCGACGTAGGTATGCCCGGTAATCCAACCGATATCGGCGGTACACCAGAAGATGTCGTTCGGCTTGAGATCGAAGGTCCACTTCATGGTCAGCACCGCGTGCAGCATATAGCCGCCGGTCGAATGCTGGACGCCTTTCGGTTTTCCGGTCGAACCCGAAGTGTACAGAATGAACAGCGGGTGCTCGGCTTCGACCCACTCCGGTTCGCAAACATCGGACTGGCCGGCGATCACATCGTCCCACCACACGTCACGGCCTGCGACCATCGGGCAATCGCCGCCGGTGCGCTTGAAGACGATGACCTTCTTCACCGATTCACAGCCGCCGAGTGAGATCCCCTCGTCGACCGCCGGCTTGAGCGGCAGAATCTTGCCGCCGCGGCATTGCTCGTCGGTCGTGATGACGGCTACCGCACTGGCGTCGTTGATCCGGTCGCGAATCGAAATCGCTGAAAAGCCGCCAAAGACCACCGAATGAATAGCGCCGATACGCGCACAAGCCTGCATGGCGACGACGCCTTCGATGCCCATGGCCATATAGATGATGACCCGGTCGCCTTTCTTGATGCCTTGCGCACGCAAGCCGTTGGCCATTTGATTGACCTTGGCGAGCAATTCCTTGTAGGTGACTGTCCTGACTTCGCCGTCGTCGGTTTCGGAAATGATCGCTACCTTGTCACCCAGACCGGCTTCGATGTTCCGGTCGAGGCAATTGTAGGAAGCATTCAGCTTGCCGTCAGCGAACCACTTGTAAAACGGAGCATTGGAGTCATCGAGCACCTGCTGGAAAGGCTGTTTCCAGCTGACATGTTCACGGGCGAGTCTGGCCCAGTAGCCGGTATAGTCTGCGGCGGCTTCCTCGCACAAAGCCTTGTAGGCCTCCATGCCGGAAATCGTCGCCTGTTTGACGAACTCGGCAGACGGATGAAACAACTGGACGGATTCATTCTGAGTCATATTCGGCTCCTTTATAGTCAAATTCGGCATTTCAGATCGAACGGGATGTGCGTCGCGAAATCATCAGCACTGCAAATTCTTGGCTCATCCCGAACCCCGATCGTCCACCCCCTCCATTCGATGTCATTATTCTTCAAACCATCTTGCCCGGATTCATCAATCCCTGCGGATCGAAAGTTTGCTTGAGCGCGCGCATCATACCCATTTCCAGACCGCTTTTGTAGCGCAGGATTTCCTCGCGTTTGAGCTGGCCGATGCCATGTTCGGCGCTGATGCTGCCCCCCAACTCATGAACGAGATCATGCACGATCCGGTTAATCTCAGGTTGCAGGGCAATGAATTTAGCATTCTCTGCAGCATCGGCGCACGACTGGTTGTAGTGTAGATTGCCGTCACCAACATGCCCGAAGACGACAATTCTCAACCCCGGAAATGCTTTTTCAAGCACGTTCCCAGCACGTTCAACAAACTCCGGAATACGCGAAACCGGTACCGAAATATCGTGCTTGATGCTCAGGCCTTCGATTTTCTGTGCTTCGCTGATACTCTCGCGCAACGTCCACAGACGCTGCGACTGCTCGATATTTTGCGCTACGACGGCGTCGACAACGCGTTCGTTTTCCATTTGCGAACCGAGAAAATTTTCTAGTTTTTCGCGAAGCTCCGTCGCCTCGCCCGGTCCTGACAGTTCAACGAGCAGGTACCACGAACTCGACGGCAGTGGCGGATGAGATCCGGAAATATGCTTCAGCACTAGTCCGAGAGAGACGTCTGAAACCAGTTCGCATGCCGTCAGCATCGCACCAAAATCAGCCTGCAACGCCGACAGCAGATTCACCGCGTCGTCCGGCGAGTCAATCGCGAGCCAGGCTGTCGAGGAAGCCTGCGGTAGCGGAAACAAGCGCATGACCGCCGCCGTGATGATGCCGAGCGTGCCTTCGGCGCCGATGAAAAGCTGCTTTAGGTCGTAACCGGTATTGTCTTTGCGCAACCCGCGCAGGCCGTTCCAGATTTCGCCGTTGGGCAGCACCACTTCCAGCCCCAAAGTCAATTCTCGCGCATTACCGTAACGCAGCACCTGCACACCACCGGCATTGGTCGACAGATTGCCGCCGATTTGGCAACTTCCTTCGGCCGCGAGCGAGAGGGGAAACAGTCTGTTTACGGAAAAAGCCGCTTCCTGCAAGGTCTGCAAAACGCAGCCGGTTTCAACCGTAACCGTGTTGTTGGCCGGATCGATGGCCCGGATGCGGTTCAGGCGCGAGAGAGAAATAACGACAGCCTCACCACTGCAATCGGGAATACTCCCGCCGCAATGTCCTGTATTGCCGCCCTGCGGCACCATCGGCACCCCGGATTCGGCGCAAAGCCGTACGACTCCGGATACTTCTTCAGTTGAACCCGGACGCACGACGCAACGTGCCGCCCCGTGATAGCGTCCCCGCCAATCGACCAGATACGACGACATTTCTTCCGCCGACACCAGGACATTATCCTGTCCGACGATGGCGGCGAGTTGCCCGATCAAGGCATTGTGGATCAAACGTCCGCTCCAGGACCGGCAATTTCGGCGTAGAGATCGTGCTCATCGGCATCGACGACGCACACCCGCAGAAAATCGCCCGGTTCGGCATCAAAGAAGTCGTTGAGGAAGACGAGGCCATCGATTTCCGGCGCATCGGCTGATGAACGCGCGATCACGCCTTCATCGTCTACGGCATCCACGAGCACGGTAATCTCTCGCCCGATTTTGGCGGCAAGCAGTTCGGCGGAAATATCCTCCTGAACATCCATCAGGCGACGCCTGCGCTCCTCACGCACGTCTTCCGGCAACGCACCGGGCAAATCGTTGGCGGCGGCTCCCTCGACCGGCGAAAAGGCAAAACAACCGACGCGGTCAAGCCGCGCTTCCTCGAGAAATTCAAGCAACTCCTCGAACTCGGCCTCGGTCTCGCCCGGAAAGCCGGTAATAAAGGTGCTGCGAATCGTAATCTCCGGACATACGGCCCGCCACCCCTTGATACGCTCAAGATTATTTTCGGCACTGGCCGGGCGCTTCATGGCCTTGAGAATGCGCGGACTGGCATGCTGAAAAGGCACGTCGAGATACGGCAGTATCTTTCCTTCAGCCATCAGCGGCAAAAGCTCGTCCACGCTCGGGTAGGGATAGACGTAATGCATGCGCACCCAGATGCCGAATTCAGCCAGCGCTTCGCACAATTCCCTGAGACGTGTTTTAACCGGTCGCCCTCCGAAAAACCCGGTCCGGTATTTCACATCGAGGCCGTACGCACTGGTGTCCTGTGAAATGACAAGCAATTCGCGCACTCCTGCCTCGGCGAGATACTTCGCCTCCTGCAAAACATCACCGACCGGCCGGCTAACCAGCGGCCCCCGCAGTGAAGGAATGATGCAAAAGGTACAAGCGTGGTTACATCCTTCGGAAATCTTCAGATAGGCGAAGTGCTGCGGCGTCAGCTTGACCCCTTGCGGCGGCACCAGACTGGTAAACGGGTCGTGCGGCTGCGGCAGATGCGCATGCACATGCTGCATCACTTCGTCAGCGGCATGCGGCCCGGTAATCGCCAACACGCTCGGATGTGCACTGCGGACGACCCCTTCCTTTGCTCCCAGACAACCGGTAACGATCACCTTGCCATTCTCGGCTAGTGCCTCGCCGATGGCGTCGAGCGATTCCTCAACCGCCGCGTCGATGAAACCACAGGTATTGACGACCACCAGATCTGCGCCTTCATAGGACGGCGAAATCTGGTAACCCTCAGCACGTAATCTGGTGAGAATTTGTTCGGAATCAACAAGCGCCTTCGGGCACCCGAGGGAGACGAAACCGATCGTCTGCGACTGCAAATGTTTTGATGTCACGTAAAGTTTGTTCAGTAAAAAATTGGGAGACGGATTATCGATTCTAGCGGATTAATCCTGTGAATCCTGTGTCTTGTTCGGTGCACGGATTCCGGAAAACATGTTCTGCGTCTGGTTCCTGAGCTGATTCTGCATCTGATCAGCCATTCTCCTGCTCTGCTCCATGTAAGTATCCATCATCGTTCGCATCGCCGGAACAAGAAAACCCAAAAACTGTGCCCACATTTCACCCTGCATCCGGCAACCTTCGTCACCGTAGATCAAATGAGACTGTTCCTGCAGCCTGTTCTGGAAATCTGAAAACGAATCCATGCTGACCTCAAGATATTTACCTAGCGTCGCTTGCATCGAATGCCCGTAAAAACAGAGCATCTGCCCCAGCAGCTTCTCGGTAAACAAGGGAACTTCCACTTCCTCTTCTTCGACTATGATCTGGAGCAGGATGCTACGTGTCAAATCTACGCCTGAGCGGGCATCGACCACCTTGAACCCCTCTCCCGAAAGCACAAAGCCTTTCACATCGGCAAGAGTGATATAAGCGCTAGTCCGGGTATCGTACAAACGACGATTGGGATATTTCTTGATCAGTCGATCAGGATCGGACATGGAAAACTTCTCGCAATAAAAATCGGGAAGCGCGCTTCGAAATGAAGTTGCTGCAAAGCAGCATTATACTATGAGTAAGTAATGTGCCCGGACATTACAAGGCGGTTTGGTTTATAACCACACCGTCTAGCAAGCAGACGATATGAATCGCGTATTGCCCGGAAAATAGAAATGGCGAGCCTTACCCCCGGCACTCACAGTAAATGGCTGTGGCTGCTTCCTTCCGGACCTGACCAGGTTCACCACGCTGCGATGCGGGGAGACCCGCCGTCCGGAATAATACCACAACCAGCCCCAAAGAACCCGAATCAACGCCCTCCCAGCGCATGGAAAAGTATGTGGTAGCTTCTAAAGCACGCAGCCCTCTGCATCGTGAGATGGAGAGGGCTGGTGTTGTGGGGAGCCTGGCGGTGACCTACTTTCACACACGAGATGTGCACTATCATCGGCGCGACTTCGTTTCACGGTCCTGTTCGA